>TARA_R110002126_G_scaffold19700_3_pt1 | contig 17371 bp, 26 predicted proteins | sample TARA_R110002126 | Tara Oceans TARA_R110002126 (sample SAMEA4397536) | marine metagenome | biome: Polar Biome; feature: [DCM] deep chlorophyll maximum layer (ENVO:01000326); material: water (ENVO:00002006), including particulate matter (ENVO:01000060) such as... | depth 30 m
CTAAGATTAGAAGGTTGTGTAGATGAGTTGAGAAGACTGGTGTATGAATTGCAAAAAGATAGCCATCCTATGCACTTAATGCCTTGTAAGTACAAGGAGTCTGGTTTGTCTTTTGTGCCACCATCTTATCCACCTGGTTATGGCCCATTGGGGCCAGTGGTAACATGCTAAATAAAAAAAGGATGAATAATGAATAAACATAGAATAGTAGACAGTAAACCTATAGACGAATCAAGCAAAGATTATCAACGCTTTATGGAGATTCAGAGGGAATTAGACAAGTTGTCACCAATGTACGTACATCAGACTAGCTTTGTCTGGTCACAACAAGACGCACTACATAAAGAAAGTGTTGAACTTGGATTAAAGCTTTGCCTGATACGCAAAAGACCCGATGTTGATATTTTAGAAGATGAAATTAATGATCTTAAATTTCGTAAAAGTAGTGCTGAAGTTGATATTGCTTGTTTTGAAAGAGAGATTGCAAGAAAAACTAAGGAAAGATTGGAAAAACTAAAGGATGAATAATGAATGAAGTAGAAAAATGGTTTAACGATATTGAAGTACAAGATATTGAATATAAGGTGTCACAGATCTTTAGGGAACATTATAATCCGCATACTGAAAGAACCTCTGCAATCTGTCATCTACAAAGAACGGTAGTCGATCAATGGCTTTATGGTGTATATAACAAACATACAGTCCTTAATTATGATGAAATAGAGGGAGATAAAACATTCTATACACTACCAAAGGGCAAAGAATATATCTGTGTACATAAAGATGATAGACCAGGTGTCTTAGAATTAAAATTTACTTATAAAGGGGCTGATGAATAATGGATATTGAAGAACGATTAGAAAGAATAGAAAAGAAACTAGGGATTGAAGATAAAAGGGAGCCTGTTTGGTTCTGTGAAATGATGAAAGGTGAAAGATTGTCTTTTTATAAAATGACAGAAGATGATTTAAAACAGTTTCCTTATAGGGATCGAAAAATATTTGATAGAAATAGACATCCTTTAATTGGGATTGTTGAGTAATGTTTGACCTATTAGATAAAGCCTATGACAAACAAGCTGAAATAAAGTTCATAGAAAAAAACCGCCTTCAAACACTGGCGCTAGAAGCTGAAAATGAAAAAAGAAGATTAGCTTATAAAAAAGATGGGCTTTATAGGCCAATGATGCTTACACCCCTGTCTTTTTTCAGCTCTTATAATACATATAACCCTAAAAGCCTTTTTGATTTCTTTCAAACTATCTTTTATTACATAGATCAAGATGTAAGCCAGATATTTAGACATCAAGAAGATTGGTGTGGTGAGTGTGCGCACGTAATTAGCAAAGCTAAGGAATGGACTAAAAAAGAAATACAAAATCACTGGAAGCCAAAAAAATCTTATAACTTTACACCAGGTGCAGTAGATTACACCCCAATATCTATTCCTTTAAGATAAGCTCTTAAATTAATTTAATTAGGTATTGTCAGTAACAGTAAGCTATTATTAAAAAAAAAGGATGGACATGGAAAATATTAATTTTATACAAGCAGGGGTGATAATTGCTCAATTTACGCTATTAATCATCATTCTCATTAAAGTTGAAAATCTACGTGATATTTTAAGTGATTTAGTAGAAGCTTTAATTAGAAGTTATAAAAAGGCTGCTAAAGAGAAAACTGTTAAGAAGCCAGCTAAAAAGACTGTGAAGAAGGCTAAATAATGGATGAATTTGAAATTTATAAAGAAGAAATTAGATATATTAGATGGAAAGATAGTTTAGTTGGTTCAGGGTGGATACATAATTCGGACATACCAACAGGGGACAAAGAAGCACCAGAAGTTATATCTGTAGGCTTTGTTCATTGTCAATCAGATAAAAGTATCACACTAGTAGCTAATAAAATTAACAGTAATTTAAACGGACAAGTTAATGGCTATATAACAATACCTAAAGTTTCTATACTTGAGCAAAAAGATATCACGCTAGAAAAGTTGAGCTATTAAAACAATGGAAACCCCAGCCCCTGAGCCACTTATTAGAAACGAAGAAGAAGAAGATGGCGTTATCAAGATGAGAAATCAAGCTGAAATAGCCTTCTTTAAGATAAGAAAGACATTAATGCCTGGTGCGGTTAAGCCATTTACTAAGTTTTACAAAGAACATTTACATGAAATACAAATATACGTGGACTGTCTAGAAATGATAGTTAAAGGATTGATTGATAATGATAATAAACAAACAGAAGATACAAGCAAGAGTTGATGAACTTTATAAAAAATATGAGGAACATGAAACAGAATGGGCAAAAGCTAACTTTAAAGTTACTGAACCTCTAGAATTAAAGATTATCCTAAAAGGCTTACAAGTAGAAGCAAATACACTAGAAACAATACTTGAGGCTATCGAATAATGGATAAGCCAGAGGAAGAACTAGATAATCATACTAGGCTAGACTATATAGTATTAGGCATTACAGGTACAAAGAATTATATAGAGTTTCTAGGTGATCCACTCTTAATCCCTAAGATGATCGAAAGATACAATCTTAAAAAGATACACCCTGTTAAAAAACGTAGGTTAAATAGACTCCCTGAAACAGATCAACCATACGATAAAAAGATTGGAATTATTGATATAGATAAAGGCTATAGATATGAAAAATTCTAAAAGCTGTGGATTATTAGAGATAATGACTGATGTTGTTACTTATTGGGCTTATGACCTAGAGCTAAACGATAAGATCTCTGATAAAGACGTGAAAGACCTATCTAAGAGACTTAAAAAAGCCCACAGGGAATTAGAAGAAAACTTTAGTTGTATAAAGAATAAAGTACCATTACTAGATTAAAAACAACCCCTGGTGGATGAAGACCAGGGGAAAGACCAAAAGGAATACGAACATTAACAATATTAACAAGGAAAACATCAATAGTCAAGCATATACGGTGTTTATCCCTGGTTATGAAGGTAGATATCTTATATATAATAATGGTGATGTGTATAGCGTAAAAAGTAAAAGATGTTTAAAGCCTAGAATTAGGGGTAAGAAAAACCCATATCTTTTTGTTTCTTTATGGAAAAACAATAGAGAAAAACATTATTATATACATAGATTAATAGCAGGCGCTTTTATAGATAATTTAAATAACAAGCCGTTTATAAATCATATAGATGGAGATATGATGAATAATCACGTTAGTAACTTAGAATGGTGTACTCAATCAGAGAATGTGCAACATGCGGTAAGTATTGGTAAAATTAAACAAGGTTATGGAAGCCCAAATTCCAAGTTTACTAAAAAACAAATTCAATATATTAGAGCCACTTATCCTAGTTTAAATCAATATGAATTAGCGAAAAAGTTTAATGTTGCACAAGGGACTATACAAACCATATTGGCTAATAAAAGGTATATAGATTGATAACAATAGGCATAGATCCTGGTTCTTCAGGTGTTATTTGTATCTTAGAAGGTTCTCAAGTTGAACTACTTAAATTACCTTATATAGAAAATAAATTAGATGTTGCTGAGGTTTCTATATTATTACATGATAGAAAGCCAAATAAGATTGTTATAGAAAAACCTTTTATTATGCCTGGTAATAAGAATAAAGGGTTAATATCTCAATTAACTAATTATGGTGCATTGTGGGCTGTATGTGAAATTTCAGGCTGTACTGATGTTATTGAAGTTATGCCTCGTGTATGGAAAAAAACTCTTAGGTTAGGTAGTGATAAAGAGGATTCTATAAACAAGGCTAAAGAGCTGAACCCTAATATTAACTTAAAATTAACCAAAAGATCTAAAGTCGATAATCATAATGCTGCTGAAGCATATTTATTGGCTTATTGGGCTACTACTATTTTGAAAGATCAAAGTTAAGATATAAGACATAGGAGAGAGAGAAACTATGTCAAGAATACTTACAGGATCAAACGTAAACACCATTAAAAAAACACAGGTGTCAGAGGGACAGGAACAACATGTTAAAGCAGTTGATCGTTTTAATAAAAAAATGTCCCAAAAAATCAACAGAGAATCAATTATTCCTGTTGGTAACAATATTATTATTAAGTGCAAGCTCTATCAATCTACAATCCACATGCCAGGCGGCAAGGAACAAGGTAGCGTTGAGTGGATTGAGATTTTTAAAATATCAAAAAGAGTTGAAGCGAATTCACCAGAAATTAAGCCTGGGTTAAAGTGTTCGGTTAATATCCCATTATTACTAGCAACAGGTGGCAGCCCATGCTACGAAGAAGATTTAGATCACGGTCAATTTGTTTATTTTAAAATAAGCGCTGAAATGGTGGACTATCTTTATGAATTTAACTAAACCAGAAGAAAATAGATGGAATGAAGTTTCTAATCGTTTTTTTAATGGCTATCCTAATTGGTTAAATGAAGAAAAAGAACTAAGACGAGCAACACCTGTTTATACAGAAGAATTTAGACCTGTTTATACAGAAGTTGGCTTTATAACCCCGACTGGCAAGATAGAGGCTTTTAGATATTATCAATCAAGGTTTAGGACTAAATTATCATTTGAAGATTTTGCTAATTGTGTCCGCTGGCTAGAAGATAGATATATGATCTTTTTACCTAAATCTTCTTTTCTTAGTGAAATGGTAGAAGCAATAAACCCAGCAGACTTAGCAAGAATAAGACAGAAATTACATAAACGAGTAAAGATGATGCAAAAGAAAAAAGAGACTGATGAGAATACCAAAAACTAAAAAAATAGCTCAAAGAAAAAAGAGTTACGAAAAGCGTATGGTGCAAATTTGTGCTGATGATGATGATAGGCGAGATTTATTGTTATTAACAGTTGAACTTATTAGCCATATTTCAGCAGAAGAACCTTTCTTAATGGATAGAGAACTAAAGCAAAAAGTTATTGATAAATTACTTGCTAAAAAAGTTAATGATGTTGAGGCGGTGAGGCTTTTTAATGCTGCACGCAATCAAGTCACACCTTTCTTTGCCAGTGGTCAAAAACTTGCACAAGCAGATTCACAACTAGATTCTATCGCTCGTGAGGCGAAAAAGAATTTGTATAAAGATAGATACATTATGACTAAAGAAGGGCCTGTTTCAGTCGGCAAAGAATTTGATACCAATTCAGCAGGTGTTGTAATTAAAGCAATTAAGACTAAAATGGATACATTAACAAAGTTACAAGCTAACGTAATTTCTGCTATCAAACGTACTGAAGATAATGATGATGGGAAAACTGAATTTACTATTGAAGATGCTGATAGGGAACAGTTAGAAAGATTAGTTGCTGGTGATTTAATAGATCATTCTGATTTAATAGATAAGTTATTGAACCACAACGAAGAACAAGATGCAATCCCTGCTTTCTATGAGGTTATAGATGAAAATTAAAAAAAAGGTCTATCCTTTAGAGTTTATCGAACAAGATGATTATTTTCTTTGTGAGTTACCACCATTACCCATTATAGGCAAAGGCAGTAGCCCAGCAGAAGCATTAAGTAGCTTGGTTAAATCAATCCCTGAAGTTTATGAAGATTGGGCGGATGGTCTATCTCTTTATCACGTTGAAGATACAAAGCAAAATGCACTACCAGTTTATAAGGAGCTAACGTATATGGTTACTAATTTTTCAAATGATGAACAAGAAGCAACTTACTATACGCCATTAAAAGCATGAGTGAGTTTGACTATAAAGCAAAGACTAAAGATCTTTCACATGACCAATTAAAAGCGTTAGCTTTATTAATTAAAGAAAGAAAAGCTGCTGTTGCTGCTGAACCATTAAAGAAGCACAAATTTAATAACTATGGTCAAGCAAGAATCAGAGGTTGTAAGAAAAAATATAGAGCTATCAACGCTGGTAATAAAACAGGGAAAACTGATGAATTTGGTTTTGAATTAGTTGCAATTTGTAAAGGTCAAGCTGAAGAATTTGGTATTAACTTCCCTCATAAACCACCGTTGAAAATTTGGTATTGCGGCCGAGATAGAAACGTACTTTCAGATGAACCTTTAAGTTCAATTAAAAGATATTTAAAAGGTGAAGGGATAGATCATAGAACTGTTTGGACTGGTCAAGCAATCCAGCGTATGTATATCTGGGATGATGATGGTAATCAATCTGAAATTTGGTTTAAACCTTATAACGGTGAGATTGGTATTTTTGAATCAGCTAACGTACATGCTGTTTTCATGGATGAAGAACCCCCTAGAGATATTTTTTCAGCAATTAAAACTAAAATTGCAATTATGCCTGGTTATGTGTTTATTGCAATGACACCAGATAAGGGTATGTCTTGGACTTATGATCTTTATCAAGGTACAGATCCCGATCATGGAAATTTAATTAGAGAAGGAATGTTTGAGATTGTAAAAGCATCTGTATTTGACAATATAGAGAATTTTAAAACAGCTCAAAAGAAAGACTGGGTAAGATTCCCTTTAGAGTTTATAGAGAAAGTCCCTAGTCAAAAATATAAAACGATTAATGGGATGTGTCACATATTAGCGCCTGATACGTTTGTTGATTATATTAAACAATTTACTTTTGGTTCACCAGAATACAGGATGCGGATTTTAGGTGATTATGTATCTTTCACAGGAAAGGTATATCCATTTGATCCAGCGTTAAATAGTTTTGAATTACATGAATTACCACCGTTTAACGAATTAAAGTTTTTTGGTGCTTTAGACTGGGGTTATCGTGATGAATGTTGTTTTGCGTTAATTGCGATTGATAAGAATGATGTGAAGTATGTAATTGATGGTTTTTATCAAAGTTATCTAGATGCAAGAGAACAGGCTAGATTAATGAAGTCTATCTGTGATTTTTGGGGCGTTATCCCTGAAATGATAGTTGCTGATAACCAGATACAAAATACATTAGCTCAAGCTGATGCTTTAAAGACTCATATCCAAGATATTGAAAGTTATTATTTAGATGAATTACCACCTCATTGGACACACTTTAGATGTGAAGAACTTGATAAAAGAGATCCTCATATTAAGAGAGATAAGATTAGATGCGATTTAAGGGATGGTAAATTGAAGTTTTCTAATTTTGAAAATCGTGTATTCCAACACGCACAAGAAGTTCAAAGATTAGAGTATGCAGACGGCACTATTGAGAAACTTAAAGGAAAAGATCACTGTGATGCTACGCTTCGCATGTTTTATGGCGCTAATGTTCAATTTAATTCATGGCTCACGTCACAACAGATAAAAGAAAGAAAGAAAGTACACCCTAGTTATCAGATAAAACAAGGGCCTATTTATTAAATTGACTGATATATTTAAAATGTAACTATATTCAAATGGTAGACGAACAAGATAAAAAAGAAGAACAAGCATTAAATAGAGCTGTTGATCTAATTGATTACACGCTTAATAAAATGACACCTCGTTTTACTGAGAGGCAATTTTATTCTAATATGTATCACTCGTATGACGAGATACTAAAGCAGAAGCAATGGTGGCAAACAAAATTTGCTCATTCGTTCCCTTTTTTCACTACTGAGATGAAATCATCTTTTTATTATGAAGGTGTTTTTGGTAGTAATTCACAAGGGATATGGCAAATTCATCCCTGGGATGAAAATAGCGTAAGATCCGCAGAATTAAATACAAAATTATTTAGAGCCCAAGAGCAACAATCAAATTTTGTTAAAACATTTTATACAGGCTCAAAGGGCCTAAGTATTTATGGTGATTGGTTCCTAGAGGTATTTTGGGATAGGAAAGAGCGCTTTATACAACAACGAGCAACCCCCCAATTAGATTTTGATGGAGTTATTCAACGTCCTATTATTCGTAGACAACAAGGCGAAAGAAAGATCATTGTTGACAAGAACCAGCCAGAAGCATCAACTTTATATATTAATTCTGTATGGACTGATCCAGTGGCTTCAAGTTTAGAATCAGCTAGATATACATGCGTAAGGCGTGAAATACCGTTTGATGAATTAAAAAAGCTTGAATTTGAACAAGGTAGATATATTAATATTGATAAATTAAAAGGTACTAACATGCCTAAAATGCCAGCTACTTATTATGACATTGAGCCATATAACCCTTATGTAAAGAGCCATAACGCAAACAATTTAAGACAAACTAGCCCGATGGACAAAGAAAACCCATTAGTTGAAGTTATTGATATTTTTTATCCTGATGGTCAAGTTGAAAGTATTGGAAATAGAAAAGTATTTCTCGGTAAAGTTATTTTATATGATAATTTAGCAAGCCCTCTAGTTCATATTAAGAACTTTGAAGAAATGGGCAAATTTAATGGCATGTCAGACTATAAAGCTAGTGCTGCACATTGGAAGCTTATCAACCAGTATCAATCTTTAGAGGCTGATAATATTTTGATGCACCATAGAGGCTATACAAAAATCCAAAGAGATGCTGGGCCTAATGTCAGTGAGGCTTTTGCTAATTTAGGGCCTGGCTCACTTATCGAAATGAATAATATCGGTGGTGTATCTCACGATAGACCAGATCTATTTAGCCCTCAAGTTCTCACAGCTAAACAAGCATTAGTGAATGAAGCTCAACAACCGATGGGAATGAATGAAATCTTAGGCGGTGCAACACCAAGTTCTAATGTTCGTTCTAGTGAACAGTTTGGTCAATTAGCTAATTTTGGTTCTAAGATAATGAGCCAAGGAATTAGAAATATTAGCCAAGGTTTAAAAGAGTTAGGCGAAAAATGGTTATTACTCAACTATGAGTTTTTAGATTTAGATGCAACAATCCCAGTATTAGGACAATCGGGCGTTGAAATGATTAAGCTAGAAAGTGGTGATTTACCACCTACAGCTAATGTTTCAGTTCGTTTAAGTGCTGATTTAGAAGCTCAGAAAGCTCAAAAATTACAACAAATGTTACAAGCAATCAATCTTGCACAACAGGTTCCAGGCTTTAATACACCTGATCTAATACGTCAATGGTTTAGAACTCAAGGTGTTATTGACAACGTAGATAAGATGTTCTTATTGCCTGATGAAGAAATCCAAGGTTTAATTTTGCAGCAGTTTCAAGCACAAGGTGAAACTGGTAATGGAGTAACTCAAGAACCAGCAGCAGCAGGTGCAACAGCACCACCAGCAGCTAATCAAGTAACTTCAGGCAATAATCAAGCAGGCGCTGCTAATATTCCACAATTATAGGAGAGATAATGGAAGATAAAAAAGTTAAAGAGAAAATCACAGACCTAAATAACAAATTAGGTAAATTAGAAAAGTTATTATACGGCCTTAAAACTCCTGAAGGTAAGATAATTTTGACCATGATGGAAAACACTTTACTTATTCATCAACAAGGTTTAGAAGCAATATCATTACAAGAACTAGCTGCACCATACTATGAGTATGATAAAAACGATTTACAAAAGATGAAAGCGTTAAGGGCCAAGATTGATGTTTTAAGAGAATTAGTTGGTAAATTTGATATTACAAAGCTTGAAGCTGAAATATCATTGCTAAGAAATCAAGTTATTAACGTTAGTGAAGGCGAGCCTTTACAGCCTATATACTCATAACTAAAAAAAATTATCCAGTTTATACTAATTTTGAGAGAGAGAAAACAGCTCTAATAATAGGTCATACGGTTTGATTGTATTATTTTAGCTAATTTAAACAATAGGAGTTAATAGAATGAACGTAGAAAATACGGCAACCCCCGACAATTCGAGTGGACACGGTGAAGTTTCAACTTACACCCCCAACGATGCGAGCGGACACGGAAATAATAACAACACAACAGGTAGTAGTGGGACTGTAAACCCTTCGCAGCCATCAACAGGTGGAGATTATGAAACTAGATATCAAGATCTAAGAAATAATTTCAATCAAAAGATAACTGAGATGGGGCAATCGAACTCCCAGTTGCAAAATAAGCTACAGCAAATTGAACAAGATAATCAGCACAGACAACAAAGAATGGCTGAAGCTCTTGGATTTGCTCAACAAGAACAAGAACCAGATCTTGTTTCTCAACTAATTGACAATCCGCAATTATTGCAAGAGTTAATTCAGAGAGAGTCACAAAAGATGATGGAGCCATTACAACAACAATTTGCTCGAAGGGAAACCAACGAGTTCTTAACAAGTCAGAATCACGAGAAACAGACTTTAAGACAAGAGTTGTCGGGACAAATGAGCGAAAACATGCTTAATCAGGTTCTTGATCTTACTAATTCTCTAAGTTCAGATGTTCAAAAGATACAAAATTCTTTACAGAACACTTACTTAACTAGCGAACAACGAAATCAACTTGAAAGTCAATTAGAGACACAAGTTGCTCAGGAAATTCGCCAAGCAGGTGGGATTAGAAAATTAGTCTATTCAAAATTAGGCGAAATGACAGCAACAAACTTTCAAGGTTTAATGCAAGATGGCGCTCAAATTATGCGACAAAATCAAATGTCGATGGGTAGAACAGGCGGTGCAGCTAGGTATTCAGGCGGTGCGGGTGTCCAACAAGGACAAAGCACTTATAGATCTCAATCAGTATTTAGATAGGAGATAAATTAAATGGCAAATATAACAGGAGTATCTGAATCATTCGCACCAGGGTCAGTTGAATATTCACGTGTCGAGTTCGATATGAGCAAAGACAAGTATTACCAACCACACAGACTAAGCACTATTTTACTTAGTGGCTTCGGTCAGATCCCAGGTGAGGCAATGACACCAGATCAGAAGAAAGTAACAGTAACGTTAGAATCAAGAGTTGAGGAGCAATTAGAGTTTGAAATTATGACTCATAATGCTCGTTTAACACAAGATACTACGTTTGTTACTGGTGCTTTAACTACAGGTAGTTATGGTACAGCAAGAGTATTTTCAGTTGCAGATGCAAGTATTTTACGTCCGTATGACATCATCCAAAATATGACAACAGGCGAAAAATTACTAGTAACAGCAGTTGATACTACAACTTCACCAGATGAGATAACAGCATTTCCTGCTTATCAACAAACTGGATTTAGTGGTTTAACGGCTTTCCCTTGGACATTGTCTAATGGATCACCTCTAACTAAGACTAATGGTGATGTAGTTCGTATCGTAGGTACAGCGTTCCCAGAAAGATCAAGAGCTGGAAGCATAATTGATAGCAGACCAACAACGGCTGTGAACTATATGCAAATTTTCAGAGAAGAATTTGGTACTGGTTACGAAGAACAAAACACAAAGAAAAACGGTCGTATGTCTATCGAGGATAAGAAAGAAAGAGCGCAAGGCGATTTACTTCTTAAAATGGAAAAGGCTTTAATTGAAGGTTCGATTGGTAAGCAATCAGTAACTGACAATTCAGAAGCTAAGACAGTTAGAGCTATGCAGGGTATCAAAGGTACTGTGTCAACTTACTCACAAGCAGCATCTGCTCTTGTTGGTGGTGGTGCAGATCTTACAGTTGCAAAGCTAGATCAGATCGTTGACCAAATTGCACCAGGAAATAAATCAGGTAAAATCATCTGTTTATGTGGTGGTACATTTGTAAGAAAATTCAGAGAATTAATGGATAACAAAGTAGAAGTACAAGTTGTTGTTGGTTCTGATGAATTTGGTATCAAGGCGCTAGTTTATCAAGGTCAACTTCCAGTTTATCTTGTTAGACATGAGATCTTTGATGCTTCTGGTAACAGTGACGAGGCGTTATTTATTGATGCTGCTCATTATGAGCTAGTGAACCTTAAAGGTGGCGAACTAGGTCTTATTAGTGAGAAAAAATCAATAGCTGGCGGTACTGCTGACAATGAAGAAATGAGTATGAAAGATGGTCATTATGGAGTCTATTCATTAGACTACAGACACGAAGAATCTAGTGCGTTAATCACTGGTTTTTCTCATACAATCAGTTCGTAAGTTAATAATTAGGGTGGGGAGTTCAGCTCCCCGCCATTTTTAAATAGGAGAGAAAATAAAAATGGTAAATGAAATAAGATTATGCAAAGGTATGGAGATTGGCAGAAAGGCTTATGCGTTCGGTGTTGCAAATAGCAACTGGTTCCCAGGATGGTTTAGAGTGGAGTTCTCAGAGAGAGCGCCATTTGTATCAATTAAGGATGGATTAATAGCAGGTGTTCCTGTTTATTACGCTAAGGGTTCAAAGCAAGGTCAAGCAGTACCAGCAACAGAAATATTAGAAGCTGTATTAGCCGAGCCAGGTAATGTTAGAACTTTTGGCCAAAATTCAAAAGGTTATACAAACAAGACACATTTTGGTATCACTCGCAAATGGTATGTAGATTATGCACCTGAGTTAGTTGATACTTTAAAGAAATATGGTTTAGAGTTTGAGACTAATAAAACATTTGTAAACGAGTTAAAAGATTTAGCTTTGGGTGATTTAAGGGCATCTGGTTTGATACCAAATGACGATATGACAAGTTCACCTGGTCAGCAAGCATTAGAAGCTGCTAAAGATAAGGCTAGAGTTGAAGAAATTAACGCTTTAAAAGCTCAACTAGAAGCTTCATTGAAACAGAATGAAGAACTAGCTAAGATGGCTGAGGGTGAAGGTACGCCTAAAGTTAAGAAAGAAAAGAAAGAAAAGGAATTAGTGAATAACTAATGGTTTTAACACTTGATAAATTGACAAAAATCGTAGCCCAAGAAGTAGGTGATCGCAATAAAGAGCGCCTCTCAGAGATTAAGCGATATGTGCAGCGTACAGTTACACAGATCACTAAGATGTTACGTAAGGGGCCAGTTTACAAGAGTGCAGAATTAACCGTAACTAATGGGGTAGCAACGCTTCCAGATGAAGTATTTGCTATCCTAAAGGTTTACGATTCAGGCAGTACGTTTTATGAGCAGGTAGACAATGCCACTTTTAGAAGTAGAGAACAGAACAGTTCTACAATGCCTACTGTTCAGATTTTTGAAGATACTCCTAACTGGACTTTAAAGATGTTGAACGTAACAACAAACGCAACAGTTAGTATTGATTATTTAATTACTACTAATGACCCAGCAGCTTTGCCATCATATTTTGAAGATTTAATTGTGACAGGTGCAAGCGCTAAATATTTTTTAAGAAGATCAACAAGAGAGAAGCATCAAGATGTAGCAGGCGAATACAAAGATTTGATAAATCAATTAAAAGAAGAACAAAGTTATAATGATAATAGCCAAAGAAGGATTAAAGGCCTTCCTGAGTTAGAGCTTCAGCATCCAGGTAATAGTTTACTAGGTAGTAATAATTCAACAATGAATATAAGAGGTATGTATTAATGTCAAGTCAAGCACAAAGTTTATTAGGTGGTAAGAAGAAGCAATTTAAGCAAATGGATTTCGATCCAAATAAAGCTATGGGTAATGCTAGTTTAAAGGGTGCATTGGGTAACACCCAGTTTAGTTCTCAGCCTAATTTAACAACTCCTAGCCCACAGCCTCAAGCAACACAAGGTGGTAATCAATTTCAGGGTTCTAAAAAAGGCCCAACGGCTGCATTAGAAGGGCCTATAAATAGACAGAGTTTAAGCCAAGGTGGTTTTCTTGGTAAGGCAGGCAGGGTTAAATTTGATCCAACCACAGGCGCTTTTATTAAAAAGAAAGATAGGATGAAAGCAGGGAAATTTGCAATTCACGAAGCAGGTCAATCAGATGCTTTAGACGAAGCAAAGAATTTAGATTTAGAATCTGGTTTACCAGAAGGCCCAGATCAAGCTATAGCTGATCTAATTGGAACTGGTGGTGCTGTAGTTAGAGGTGGAGAGAATTTAGTCAATGCTGGTCAAGGTACTACACGTACGGCTATTGAGAGTTTACTTGGTACTAGAGATACTGCTGCTAATCAAGCAGGTAATGAAGCAGCAACAAGAGAGGCAGCCTTAGCTGAAGTAAGCAATTTACAAAGACAAGCTTTAAGCCCTGAATTAGATGCAGCAACAAGAGCTGAATTTCAACAAAGAGCAGATGCAAGACGATCTGAAGTGCAGGGTATTGAAGGCGGTATGGTAGATGCTTTTCAAAGAGGCCGTGCAAGTGATTTAGCTAAATTATCAGCAAGTGGTGTTCTTGATAGCACTACTGGTTCCAATGCTTTAGGTGAGAGAGAGCGAAGATTAGCACAAGATATCTTTGGTTTAAATCAACAAGCTAATGAAACTTCTAGACAAGAGCAATTAGGCGAAAGAACTAGAATTGGTGAAACTGCTGGACAATTTGGTGGTTTACAGAGTCAACAAGCAGGTACTGCTGGAAGTTTACTTTCTAGTTTAATTGGTACTGAAGCTGGTATTGGTCAAAGCATTGGCTCTATTGGTCAAGGTCAAAGTAGTATTGGCGCTGATCTAATTGGTGCTGGTATAGGTGCAACAGGTAAGGCTGGTGACTTAGGTTTGGGCAATAGAGGTCAAGAGGCTGATATAGATTTAGCTGAGTTAGGTACTAAGGTTGGAGCTTCACAAACAGAGTTAGCTAATTTAATAGCGATAAGAGACAGTGACTTAAACGTCAAATTAACGAAAGAGCAAGCAAGGCGTTTAGCAGAACTTGAAGCTGCTAAAGAAGGCGGTGGTGGTGCTCTTGGTACAGCTATTGGTGGCGGATTAGGCTTTGCAGTAGGTGGGCCAGCAGGTGCAGCAATAGGTGCTGGTATAGGGAGTAAATTTTAATGGTAGCACCAGCAATAATAGCAGCAGGAATTACAGCAGCAGGGCCTTTAATAGAGAAACTATTAAATGGCTCTAAAGATAAAAAAGAAAAAGAACAAGAAGCTGAAGAAGCTTTAAGAAGGCAATTAGAAGGTTCACTAGGTCAAAGAATTAGTGGTCAATCGCCACAGATCTCAACTGGTTTAAGTCCAGTACAAGGGCTTTTAGGTAGGTAGCAATTATGGTTCAGCAAGTACAATTTCAACAAATAGGACAACCAGGATTAGGGGCATCGGCCGCTATCCTAAACCAACGATCAGGCATGTTAAATCAAAACAGTAAGAATAAGACTGATTTGATTAACAGTTTAATTGGTGGCGGTTCAAAGATTGGCACACAAGTATTAGCTGGTCAACAGGCTGAAGATTTACAAAAACAGAAAGAGCCATTCCAGTTATTAAATGCTGTAGATGATTTAGGCAAGGCTGCTGACCAAGCACGTGCTAGAGGTGACACAGAAACGGCTGATAGACTAGATGGCATTGTTGGTGGCGCTCTTGGTAGTTTTGGTCAAGATGGCACGCCAGGCTCACAATCATCTTCAGGTTTTGGTGGCATAAAAGGTCTAATTGGTGGCATAGGTAATAAATTAGGCTTTGGTAAAGGTCAAGATATTGTTCCACAAGCTCAACAAGCATCAGGTGGCGGTATACAAGATTTATTACCACAACCCCAAGCACAAGGCGCTAATCAAGTGTTCCAGCCTATCCAAGCTGAAGAACCAGTGTCTAGCCCTAGTGTTGGCAATGAGTTCGGCCCAGCTTTGGGGATTGAACCAAATTTATCACCAACAACAAATGTTGCATTAGGAGCTAAACAAACAGAGTTCATTAAAGGGAAACAAGATATTGAATTAAAGAGTCAAGATATACAACAGAATAGGACTAAAGCAAGAGTTGCGGATATAACAGAAAGACGAATTTTAGCACCTATTTTATTAAATGATACTGGTACACAGACCTTTTCTTATAAATCTCCTATAACGAATCAAACTGAAACTTTGCCTAATAGTGGAGAATTAAAGAGTAGTATCCAGACTTATTCTCAATTAAGCGATACAGAAAAAACCTCTGTGTCTAAGAGTAATATTGGCGGTGCAGATAATTTTATAAGGTTCACAGAGTTAGCGAAAGAAGCTGAAAAACTATTAAGAAAAGAAAAAAGACCTGGGTTTAAACAAGTTAAAGATATTGGTAGATTTTTCGCTGAGTCTGAAGTCCCTTTCACGACAACTAGACTAGGGCAATTTATCCCTGGCCCAGTAGATGAAAAACGACTTGATACTATACAAAGTGAAATGAATAAGTTGTTACCTTTAATGTTAGTAGTTGATATCCAGGGTAGTAGACCTTCTGAAACAGAAACTGCTGCTGTTGCAAATGCAATGCCTTCTGTGACACAAGATGCAAACGTAAGGGCTTTAAATACTAGACGGACTGCTGGAAATCTTGGTGGTAAGATAGCGAATAATTTATTAATACTAGGGGCTACAGATAAGGCTAAAAAAGTAATTGAAGTTGTTGAGTTTTTAACAGGTGAAAAGTATGAATTTGGTAAAGCGCTAGGAATCAAAGAACCTGAAGTGGCAACAGATTTTATAAAGCTAACAGGGCTACAGACTCAGTCAGCAGCTCAAACTACAGGTGCTGATACAAACCAAATACAAGTTGATTTCACACCAGAAGATGTTGATAGTATGAGCGATAGTGAGAAAGTACAGAAGTATCTAGAGTTAAAAAGAAAAGGGTTAATTGATGGCAACTAGTTTTCAGCAAATTGAAGATGAACTTAAAAAGATAGCTTTAACTAACAAACAAATTGATTCAAATGTATCTAGTGTTGAGGCAGATATTGAACCTGATTCTTTAAATAATATTAGCCAGAAATTAAAAGAATTTTCTAAACAACAAGGGGAAAAACAAGGTTCTGGGTTTGGGTTAAGGAATGAGATTGGGCAATTAGGTTCTCGTCCTGAATTTACTAAAGCATTATTAGAAAAGAAATTTGGGGAAGGTAATGTTATTGAAGCTGGGGGTACTTTGTTCTTTAGAGAGGGACAAGGCGCTAGTTTTAAACCAGTAAATAAAAAAGGATTAGACTCAGGTGATGTAGCTGAATTTCTACCTTCTTTAAGCAGGTTTGGAACTACTTTAGGAACTGAAATAACAGGTGGTTTATTAGGGAGTCCTTTAGGGCCTGGTGGTGTTGTTGCAGGTGGTATAACAGGCGCTGCTGCTGGTGAAGCTTTGAATGAATCAAATATTTTAGCAAAGGCAAGGAAAGAAGGTTTATTAACCCCTGAAGAAGAATCAGAAGCTTTAAGTAGAATAACAGGCGCAGGCGCTGGTGGCGCTGCTGGTGCTGCTATTGGTGGCGTTGCTGGCTCTGTTTTAAAGAGACTTGGTGGCCCCATTGTTGCTAAATTATCTAAAACCCCTGCTGGTAAACAAGTCTTAAAGAGCTTAAATGAAGCTAAGGAAAAAACCTTTGGTGGTTTACTTGAAAGATTTGGTGCAGGTGGTTCTTCTTTAACTAAACAAAAAGGCCAAGTGGGGGAAGCGATAATAACAAAAGAATTATCAGAGGAAGCTGGTACAACTAGTATTGATAATTTTGGTGGTATTATGTCAAAAAACATAGGGCAATTTGTGAAGAATATCAATCAACAAAGTTCAATCTTATTAAATGAGGTTAGGGATAGTGTTGT
>TARA_R110002126_G_scaffold48972_3_pt1 | contig 17326 bp, 6 predicted proteins | sample TARA_R110002126 | Tara Oceans TARA_R110002126 (sample SAMEA4397536) | marine metagenome | biome: Polar Biome; feature: [DCM] deep chlorophyll maximum layer (ENVO:01000326); material: water (ENVO:00002006), including particulate matter (ENVO:01000060) such as... | depth 30 m
TACTTTAAATAGTATAAAATCTTTAGAGCTAGATCTTCCACTAAGTATGTCTGTTATTATACCTCAAGATTATGTTAATTATGTTAGAATGTCTTTTGTAGACAGCTTAGGTGTTTTGCATCCTATATATCCAGCTAATAATTTAACTAATGATCCAACAGATGTTCCTTTACAAGCTATAGACGGTAGCTTTGTTCAAGACGAATTTGGAGAAAATACAGAAGCTATGAATTCCACCACTAGAACTAGGTGGGAATCTACCAATGATAGATTAATAAATGGAGCTTTTAATGAATACATGTATAACGCTAACATCTATGATTTTAGCTGGAGAAGACAGAATTACGGACAAAGATATGGCTTAGACCCAGTTGTTTCTCAAGTCAATGGATGGTTTAACATAGATAGAAGACAAAACAAAATATCTTTTTCTAGCAATTTAAAAGATAGATTAATAATATTAGAATACATATCTGATGGTTTAGCTTCAGATCTTGATACTAAATTACCTAAAATGGCAGAAGAAGCTATGTATATGCATATAGCTTATTCTATATTAGCTGGTAGAGCTGGAGTTCAAGAATACGTAGTACAAAGATTTAAAAGAGATAGATCAGCTCAACTTAGAAATGCTAAAATAAGATTAAGCAATATGAAACTAGGTGAAATGATACAGACTATGAGAGGTAAATCTAAATGGATAAAGCATTAAAATGGCAGAAGTAAGAAATGTATTTGTCAAGTCTAAAATGAATAAAGACTTAGATGAGAGACTTTTACCTAGTGGTGAGTATAGAGATGGTAGAAATATATCTATAAGCAAAAGTGAAGGACCAGACGAGGGAGTTGTTGAAAATATTTTAGGAAATATAAAATATTCTAACTTTAACTTCGCTGTTAATACAGAAATTATTGGTAATTATGTTGATACAGACAAAGATAGAATATATATATTCGCTACTAACTTTGTTGATTCTTCTCAAGATCAATTAAGTAACTTTATAGTTGATAATGTGCCACATCCAGCTGGTGGAACTATACCTGGTTCTAAATGCTATATTGCGTATATACAAGGTCCATTTAACAATTCTACTTCGCCATCTTCTGGTATTTTAGTTGAGGGAAGTTTTCTTAATTTTTCTAAAACTCATCCTATGCTGGGTATAGATCTTTTAGAAGATTTATTGTTCTTTACTGACAATAGGAATCAACCTAGAAAAATAAATGTAGAAACAGCTATTGCAGATTCTACTTATTACTTTAACGAAGATCATATTTCTGTTGCTAAATTTGCTCCTTTTTCTCCTATATCCTTTTTAAACAGTAGCAATGATAACACAATGCAAGATAATATATCTGAATACTTGCCTTCGCATTCTACCTCTGTTGTAAACACTTTATCTTCTTCTACTGTAAATTTAGAATTTGCAAACATTGACATTGCAACTTCACCAGTGACAAGGTTTATAAATATAAACAAACCCGAGCTAGGCTATTTTAAATTAACTAATATCAATGCTTCGCAAAAAAACTTAACATTTGAATATCCTATTGGATCTAATATAACAGGTGCTAGTGCTGTTTCAGAAGCAAGCAGTGCGGCTGCTAAATATATAGAATTGGGTACAGCTGCTTTTGAAGCTGGCGATGTTATTCAATTTGAACAGACTAACCCCTATTACAGCGCTAATTTTGATGGTGATGATGAATATTTAAAAAATAAATTTGTAACATTTAGCTATAGATTTAAATATGACGATGGTGAGTATTCTTTAATGGCTCCTTTTACTCAATCTTTATTTATACCAAAAAACTTTGGTTATTTTTTAGATAGTGGTTATAGTGGAGAAACTCAAAGAAACGAAAAAGATACTGCAGACAGTGGTATTGTTAAATTTATGGAAAACCAAGTTACTAGCGCAACTCTTAAAATAGATTTACCACCTAGATATAATATAGATGTAGCTAGTCCAAACGCTGGATCTTTGCAAAGTAATTTTTTTAATGACTTTAAAGTAACAGAAATACAAATATTAGCTAAAGAATCAGATGGGTTGGCTATAAAAGTAGTGGATGAAATAATAGTAGAAGATCAACTTACTTCTACTACTGATAGATATTATTCATACAGCTACCAATCTTTCAAGCCATTTAAAACATTACCAGATGCCGTATCAACTAGAATACACGATAAAGTTCCTATTAGAGCTGCTGCTCAAGCTACAGCAAGCAATAGAATTATATATGGAAATTTTATAGAAAACCATGCTTCTCCTGAAAACTTAAATTATTATTTAGGTGTAGGTGAAAAGAAAACTATAGGTAATCCAGCTATAGGTAGTAGTTATAGCAGAAAAGAATACATAAATCATACATTAAAACAAAATAGATCATATAAGGTAGGTGTTGTTTTAGTAGATAGATATGGCAGATCTTCTAACGTTATATTAAGAGATGAATCTATAAGCTTAGGTTTGGTTGGTGAGAAATCTAGCGTATACGCGCCGTACGAAAACTTAGCTAGTACTTTAAACTGGCCAGGCAATAATTTAAAAGTAAGTTTTAATGATATAATACCTACTAGCAAAATAAATGGTTATCCAGGAATATTTAATGGAATACACTCTGGAAGCACTCCTTTAAATCCATTAGGTTATTTAACATATAAAGTTGTTGTACAACAGTTAGAACAAGAATATTACAATGTATATGTACCAGGTGTTACTTCTGGTAAGATAGTATTTACAGGTGAAGTAGGTGATGGTACTTTAGACCCGCCAGCCAAACCTTCTTATAAAAGAGCTAACAACGTAAGTAATATAGCTCTATATGGAGATAATATAAATAAAGTTCCAAAAGAACTAGCAGACGTAGGTCCTACAGAAGAGATATATGGCAGTGAAACATTACTGTATCCTAGAGTAGTTACAAAATATATAGTATCACCTACTAACTACGCTGCATCTTGGCTACCATCTTTAGCGTTGTCTCAGTCATCTCAAGTTTATCAAAAAAATGAATTTACAGTTAACTCTATAGTATCATTTAACGATCTTGGACCATGGACAGCTAATAGAGGTAAATATGCACAAAAATCTTCTTATCCTAATAATTTTGCAACTACTAATACTGTTTATATAGATCCTTTATATTTAGAAGCTAGTAGTAATCCGTTTGTTGCGCAAATTGAAACTAACTTTTTAGTTGGTTTTTCACCTGACTTACAAAATGGAGTATCTACTTCTATTGCACCAAGCTTTTCTAAAAATTTAAATGTATTTGAAACCGACCCTGTTGAGTCTAAAATTGAAATATATAACGAAACTACAACCTCCGGATTAATAAAACCTTTAAATTCTTCAATCTCTACAAGCAGCGGTGGAATAGGTGTTGATATTGGTACACCAGTAGCCACTCCAGAGCCTATAAGTTTAACCGCTAATGAAAATATAATACCTAGTACAAGCGCGTGGATTTCACCTGAGTTTCAAGCTGTAGACAGTAATAACACTTTAATGAGTGTAGGTACAATAGAGTTGGTTAGTGTTACTAATGGAAATGATAATGTGATTTCACCTGTTCCTTTTGAGTTGGTGAGAATTAATCCAACTGGTTTTATATATAAACTAAGAGTTAGATCAACTTCACCTAGTCAGTATTTTTATTGGGGTCAAAATAGCAATGATAGAACTTTTAATGTTACTTTAAGAATACTAGCTAATGGCAATAATTTAGTAACTAAACAATTATTACTAAGTAATACTAACCCTAGTTTAAACCCATTACCGTCACAAGGTTCTCTTAATTGGACTCTAGGCCAACTTGGAGGAAATATTACGTATCCTATACATATATCTTCGCCAGGACCTAGACATATAGGTGATTCTTTAGGCACTATAGACTTATTTAACAGTGGTCAATCAACAACTAAACCTTTCAACGGTTCATCTGGCCCAAGCTTACAAGATCTAGAAGTCGTTGTTAATAAAGTTTTAAATTCAACAACAGATCCTTTTTTCAGACTAATAGATAGTGGAGGTTTATTAACAATGTCAACTGACAGTGATCCTGTAGTTTATGGACCTAGCAGTGGAATTCCTTTAAATACACCTATTATATTAAAAATAAAAGTTCAAGATGCTCAAGGAATATCTGGAAGTGGAGAAACTTATTACTCTTTAAAAATAGAACTAACTCAATAGTAATGGCATATACAATAGAAGTATCTTATTATAACACTTTTTGGTTAAAAAAAGCTATATATCTAGGAACACCAACCACTGGTAGCATTGGGTATGACTATGCAAATGGTTTAACTGGACCACAACAATATAGAGGTGGTCAAGGGTCTAATTTTCCTGGGCTAGCCTGGAATCCAACTGGTTTTCCAACTTACCCATCTGGTTGTGGAAGTGAAACACAAAGATACCAAACCGCTCCGCCTACTGCTAGTATACAGACATATCCATTTGATGAAACAGAAAATTGGTTCATAGAAGAATCTAGATACCAAGGTGGCTACAACAATGTATCAATAGGTTTTGGAGCTAAAGCATACTTAAAAGAACAAAATAACAACCAAGAAACAAGACCTAATGCTTTAATATATTCTGGAGTTTATAATTCCAGAACAGGTTTAAACCAAACAAATGTTTTTTCAGTAGGAGAAGCTATAACTAAAGCTGTTGATCCACAAAGAGGAAGTATACAAAAGCTATATGCTGAAGACACTAACTTAATAGTTTTTCAAGAAGATAAAGTAAATAGAGCTTTAATAGATAAAGATCAAATTTACACGTCTGAAGGAGGTACACAAACACTACCGCAGGGAACGGTCATTGGTCAAATAACACCTTATAGAGGTGAGTTTGGTATAAGTAAAAATCCAGAATCATTTGCTGTATATGGTTTTAGAAAATACTTTGTTGACAAAGATAGAGGTTCTATACTTAGATTATCTCATGATGGCATGACTGAAATATCAGAATATGGTATGTCTAACTTCTTTAGAGATGAATTAAAAAATATTAATGAAAACTCAGAAGCTGTAGACGTTTCAGCTATATATGGTAATTATCAATCTGGTGGTACTGCTTTTGCATCTCCTTATATTACTATAACAACTCCTGTTGATATAGAAATAGGATCTCAATTAATTATAAATGGTATAGAATTTAATAGTTATGTTATAGGTTATGATAGTAATACTGCACCAGCATTAAGTTATGTTGCGTTGTCAGAAGAAATATCTTATATTATACCTAACGATTCACCTATTATATTTAGAAGTTTTAAAAAAGATAGAATAGTTGGTGGTTGGGATATACATGATGGCAAGTACACTTTGTCATTGCAAAAAGCTAAAGGAACTTTAAGTGATGGAACTAGCACTTATGAAACTTTATCTTTTGACGAAGGTGTTTTAGGTTGGCCAAGCTTTTTTAGTTTTAAACCTAACAACTTATTTAGTTTAAAAAATACTTTTTTTACTACTAGTGGTGGAGAAATATACCAACATTATTTTAATAATAATCCTAAAAATAGAAACGTATTTTATGGCGCCGCTTCAGCTCAATCATCTATAACTTTTGTGTTTAATCCAATACCAAACACTAATAAAAACTTTTTAACTGTAGGCTACGAAGGTAGCAACGGTTGGCAAGCTGAAAGTTTCGTGTCAGATCTTCAAGGTTTTCAAGAAGTTCCTGATAATTATATAAATCCAGGAACTACAAACCCAGGGTATGTAAATTATACCGATACAAGTGTAATAGTAAATAGTTACTATGAAGGTGCTTATGACGATGCTGGCAATGAGTATCCAGCTGCTTTAAATCAACCAATAAGGCGAGCTGGTTTTCACTTAAAAGAAGGCAAGTACGTTGCTAACTTAAAGAGTAACAGTACTGCAAGAGCAGGTGAAGTAGTGTTTGGACCAGACGCTTATGGAGGTTATCCAACTAGTGGAATAAAAGGATTTATAGCAACAGTTAAATTATCAACTGATAATAGCACTGATCTAGGAGGACAAAAACAAATGTTTGCAGCATTTTCTAATCAAGTGCAATCATCTAATTAAATTATATTGAATATACGTAAATTAACAGACAAAGACTGGGATACATTAGTGTCTTGGTGGGATAATTGGCCAAAATGGCAAGCTCCAGTAAAAGACTTTTTACCAGAGAATGGTAAAGGAGGATTAATAGTAGAAATAAATAATATACCAGTAGTAGCTGGGTTTATTTATTTAACTAATTCTAAGACAGCTTTACTAGAATGGATAGTATCTAATCCTAAATATAGAGAAGCTGACAGAAAAGACGCTATAGAGCTTCTTATAACAGGTTCAGAGAATTTAGTAAAGTCTTTAGATTATAAATATTTATTTGCAGTTATGCAACATAAGGGATTAATAAAAATACATGAAAAACTAGGATGGAAAGCTGATGCTAAACATTCTTATGAACTAACTAAAATACTATAACATGGCAGTAGCAACAAGTCTAGCAATAGGTGCGGCAGTAGGAGGAATAACTAAAATGGTGGGTGCTCAAATGCAAAAAAACGCAGCTAAAGAAGACAAATTAAAACAAGAAAAAATAGCTAATGATTCAAAACTAGCTTTGGAAGAGCTTGAGAAAAATAGACAAGAGGTTATTAATCCTTATGAGAATATGGCTAATGAGTTTGAAAACATAGGAGTAGCAACACAAGCTTCTAAGTTTCAAGCTGAAGAAGCAGATATGTCTTTAGCAAACACTTTAGATACTATAATGCAAACAGGAGGCGGTGCTGGTGGTGCTACAGCTCTAGCTAGAGCAGCTTTAGAATCTAAAAGAGGTATTTCTGCAGATATACAAAAACAAGAGCAGACCAATAACACTGCTAGAGCGGAAGGTGCTAATCAAGTGCAACAACTAAAAGCTCAAGGCGAAGCTTATAAGTTTGAAACTCAAGAAGCTAGAGACGTTACTAAAATGAATAGATTACAGGTAGAACAAGACAATGCAACAATGCTGGCTAGACAAGCAGAACAAACTAAACAAGCTGCTAATCAACAAATGTTAGGAGCTTTAGGCGGAATTGGGCAAGATTTAGCAGGTGGTTTAACAGGTAGCATTGGTAAAGTTTAGATCTATAAAAACATAAATTATGGCAATAAAAAATTACGATGGTGGATTAGGAAAAGGTGGTTCTCAGTCTTCTACTTCAGGAGCTTACGCTAATCCACAACAACAAACTAATAGTCAGTTTGAAAACTATATTAAAAAACAACCTAGCATTGCTGCAGAAATGGATCAAGGACTTGCTAATATAGTTGCGAAAAATGCTTTAGAAAGATCTGAGCAAGAGCGATTGTTTGCTACTCAAAACGCAGAGCAAAAAACAATGTTTGATAAAATTGCTGGTATCAAAGAAACTGGATATGGTACTTTTGACCAAAACATGAATGACTTTTTTGGAAATCAAAGCGAAAATTATTTTAAAATAAAAAAAGGTATTAAAGACGGTAGTATATCTCAAATGGAAGGCAATAGACATTTAGCTTATCTTAATCAACAAGTGTCTACTTTTAAAGAATCTGTTGTACCTATAATGGCTCAAGCTAAAAGACTTCAAGAATCATTAAAAATACCGCCGGGACAACCTGGTTCTATCAGCTCTAGAGTTCCTACTGCTCAGCAAGAAGTTTTATTAGCTTTAACACAAGGTGGAGATGTGAAACTAGTTGATGATAATGGACAACTTTGCTTGTTTAAGCCTGGGTCAAACGGAAGTGATGACGCTATGATTAATGTTAACGAATTGTTACAATTAGAATCTAATGGTATTGAATATTTTAAAACAGTTCCTGATGTTTCTGAATCTTTAAAAGGTGTTTATGACAACACTGTTAAACCAGGTGGCAAAGATAATGCTGACTTAGTAATGTTTAATACTAAAATAGTAGGTGATCAAGAAGTTACTACTAAGTCTATGACTACAGATCAAAGACAAAAAGCTGCTACATCTATGGTTAAGTCTAATCAGTTTAAAGGTATTTTAGACGACGAAGATAGAATGGAATCAATATGGGCTGATGTTATGGGTAAAGACACTGATTGGATGACTTTCCCGCCTAATGCTACAGCCAGCGAAATACAGGCATCTACTAAGCAACAAAGAGATGAAGCTGCTTTGTTTTTAGCTAATAAAGCTATTGAAGACAATGCTCCAGCTGATGGTATTGAAATGATTGTAGGTAGAAAAAAATATAAAGCTCCATCAGGAAGTGGCTCAAATAGTGCTAAGTCTTTAAGGTTTGAAAGATATAACAATCAAGCAGCAGATTTAGTTGGAAATCCAAAGAAAATAGCTTCAGCTTTAAATGATATCAAGGGTATAGATTCTTATACTGTTGTAGACGATAGATATATACTTTCTCAACTTGAAGACGAAGAAGTCGAGTCTTACGATGCTTTAAATACAGAAAGAGAAAAAAGAGCATTTATTAAAAAAGCTAGAGAAGATCAAGATTTACCAGAAAACTCTATAGTAAATAAAGACGGAGACGTATTGACAAACATTAACTCAGTTGATGGTGTTAGAGCTGCTTTATCTAGGGAAGGTAAAATAAACATTGATACTCAAGAAATAGAAGGAAATACCGTTGATAGTGCAGCGATAGAAGCTTACAGATCTTTACCTAAAGAGAAAAGACCACCAGAAACTCAAAGAACGTTTGAGCATAATGGAAAAGTTTATGTTAACCCAGTCTTCAAAAACAATTATAAAGGCAACGTTAAGTCTTATAAAGACTCAAGTCCAGAAACAAAAACAAAAGATCTTTCAAGTAAAGAGTTTACAGAAAGAACTGACGACTTAATGAATAATCTTTCAAATTAAATAAAATAACATGCCTAAATATATAATGAGAGATTCTACAGGCCAATTGTGGAATGACATAGATGAAAGTAATTTAGCTGGTTTTATGTCTGACTATCCTGGGGCAGAAAAAGTTGAAGAAATAGCTGACGAAGTGGAGAAAGAAGTAACACAAGATGCAGGATTGCAGTTAGAAGAAGATTCTTTGGAAGTACAATATACTGATAACGAAGTAGAGGTTGAAGAGGTGGTTGAAGATAAAGAACAAGAGTATAAAAACAAAATAAAAAAAGATTTATATGGATATGACCCTGAAAGGGCTATATTATCAGAAAGCTTTAAGAACTTACCAATAGATCTTAGAACAAAACTAAGCACTAAAGAATATGATTTAGCTAAAAGTGGAAAGTGGGATCAATTAAATAAAGACAGTCAGCAGCAATTAATGCAGAGTGGAGTTTACGATAAACTTGGTAGATTACAAGATGTTAAAGATTTTAAAGATTTTAAAAATAAAAAAATAGAAAACCTCAGTACCGCAAATAGAGATTACGGTTTTGAAGCTGTTGATAGTGATGAGTTTTCGTCTTATGACGGCAATATGTCTCAGTATAATAAAGATCTAAGCAAAGCTTTATCAACTGTAAAAAAAGGTCAAATTCCTACTAGCGTTTTAGATGGAAATCTTGGAGCTAAAATAGTAGGTCACGAAGAAGAGCAAGTTTATAAAACATTAAACAATCTATATGGTGAATACGGTTTTGAGTTCGAAGAAGCTGGCGTAGGTGACAATGTAAAGGTATATGCTAGCAACGGTGCTATTACAGAAGTGTCTTTAGATAACTGGACAAACAGCAGTGATAAAGAAGAAGCTTTAAAATTAAAAACTTTTTTAGACTTAAACAAAGGTGATTATAGCGAAAAAACTATAAAGAACATGGTTATTGGTGCTGACAGTTTAAATGCAAAAGCACTATCAGAAGAATCAAGAAGAGAAAATGAGCCTTGGTATGAAAACTGGTTTAAAGAAGATGTTGGAGTTACTGATGAATTAATGAGAGAATTTGATTCAAAATACGACGAGGATGTTGTTGCTAAAGAAACTAAAAAATTAAATAGTGATTTTGTTGAGTTAAATACTCAATACAAAAATAATCAAAAAGCATTTGAAGATTACCAAGTAGATCTTAAAAAATTACAAGAAGAAATAATAGGAGGTGATCTAACACCAGAAGAGATAACAGCTAGAAAAGCTGAAATGATTACTATAGAACAGAATGTAATAGCAACAGATGTAAGACTTAACGACTTTTACGAAAATAAATTAAAGCCTATGCAGGCTAATCTTCAAGTAATTGGAGCCAAGCAGTTTATAGTAGAACAAGAAAAAGGAAATTTTTTAGGATTAACAGCAAATACTATATTAGGTTCTGCAGATAAAATAGTAACTTATTTCAACACGGGAAATTTAGCCACTAAAGAAGATTCTATAAGAGAGTTTTGGGGAAGCGATAAAAGAACAGCTCAAGACATTATAAATAGAGAAGCTGGTATGGCAGTATCTAAAATAAGAGAAAATTTTGGAACTGATGCTACTAGTGAATATGATCAAGAATTTAATTCAACAGTCTTAGGTGGAGTATATACTTCTATAGTAGAAATGGGTAGTATGATGGTTGCTGCTTCAGTTACTGGACCTGCTGCACCAGTAGTGTATGGCGCTTTAATGGGTTTATCTATAGCTGGTGGTGAATTAGAAGAAATGCAAGGCCCAGAGTTTGAGGACTTGAGTATTAAAGAAAGGTTTGGTTTTGCTACAGTAGTTGGTATAGCTAATGGTACTTTAGAATTTGTTGGTGCAAAATTTGGTAAAATTTTTGGAGGAGGAAAAAATCCTGTCACAAATTATGTTAAAAAAGATGTTGTAGGTAGGGTTATGTCAAGGATAGCTGGTAAAGTTTTTACTAGACAAGCTGTTAAAAAAGCTACTAATGAAATTGTAGATCAAGGTTTAAAAAGTGGTTTATACAAATTAACTTCTAGTGGTTTAAGAGCTGGTGGAGCAGAGGCGGCAACTGAAGGATCTCAAGAGTTTGTTACTAGAAAGTTAAAGCAAGGTCTTAATAGTTCAAAAAATAAAGAAATATTTAACAAAGCAGCAACTGAAATAACAATTAGTAATCTATCAAGAGCTTCTTTAATGGGGTTTTTAGCTGGAGGACCTATAGGAGCTGTTAGTGCGGCTTATCAAGCTAAAAAATCTGGAACGTTAGATAAAATAAATGATCAAAATTATAGATTAGCAAAAAGATTTTCTCTAAACAGTAACCAACAAAAAATATTTTCTGCAAACTTGCAAGCTCAAGTAATGGATCCTACAAATCCTATGACTCAAGAAAAAGCTGATGCTAAAATAAGAAGTATATCTCAAATGGCTTCTCAAATGAGAGAATTAGATGGTATGGGTTTAACTATAGAAGGCGAGAAAAAAGCTTTTACATTGTTAGATAAGAAAAGAGCACTACAAAAGCAAATAGATCAAGCCACTGACAAGTCTATTGTTAAGAAACAAAGAGAAGATATTACTCAAATAAATAAAGAATTAGAAAATATAAGCTTGCAGTATAATTTTAAAACTGCTTTTGAAGCAGGTTTAGAGCAAGCTAGAAATACAACTGAAGCTTCTGGTAAATCTTTTACAGAGTTTAACTCATCTAAAGAGTTTGAAGCTAAAATGAAAGAATTAGGAGAGCAAGATGATGCTGGATTTAAAACTACTTCTGGCTACATAGATGTTAATGGCAATATATATATAAACAAAGAAGGAGCTAAAGCACTAAGAGATATTTCAGTTGGTCAACACGAGTTGTTGCACGGTGTAATGGGTAAACAGCTAGGGAATGTTGGTGGAGAAACTGTTCAACAGTTTAAAGACTCGTTATCTAAGTCAGAGTTAGATATATTGCAGCCTAGAATAGACTCAAGCTATGGTGGTGATCCTACAACAGAAGAATATTTTAATACTTTTGTAGATGCTGTTGTTAAAGGAGACATTAAGTATAATGAAAATATATTTACTAAAATAGGAGATTTTATAACTAAAAACCTATTAAGACCTATGGGGTTTTCCAATGCTCAATTAGGTTTTAAAGATGGTAGACAGGTTTACAACTTTGTTAAAGATTATGCTAAACAATCAAGACGTATAGCGCAAGGACAGCAGGAAGGATTTGAGGGTGAAGTAGGAGACATAGTGGCAGAGGGTACTGAAGGTAGAGCTTCTGGAGCTAAAAGTGCTCAAAAAATTTCTGACTCTTATAAAAAAATTGATGAGTTTTCAAAAAATCCAGACTTTGATATAGACTCTGAGTTTGACACTAAAAGATTATTAAAAGAAGCTGGAGGCATTATAGAGTCAACAACGTCTAGGCTTTATGACGGAACTGCTCAAATGAACAAAGAGGGTGTTTCAAGAGAAGATTTTAAAAGAGATTTAGAAGCGTTGTTTACCGAGATATATAAGGGGTACGACGAAGACATGGATGTAAACATGCAAGGTGCTGGTAGACAAACTAGTAATCTATTTAATTTAAGAGCAAATAAATTAGCTACAGATACCTTTAAACAAACTAGTAACGAAGTAAGAGCTGACCAAAGCACTTTACAAATAGCAGCTGAAGAAGACACTTCCAAAGACACTAGAACTGATAGAGAAATAAGACAAGACGAAAGAAAAGGTGTTAAGGTTAGAGAGAAAATACCTAAAGTTTACGATGTAGACAAGGTCGTTAAATCTATAAGATCTAGAGCTAAATCATTAAAAGCTAAAAACATAAAGCAATTAAAAGGTACAGCTCTTGAAGAAATATCTATAATGATAGGTAGAGATGAAGAGTTAGGTAAATCTATATTTAAAAAGCTAGAGAAAAATTCTGATCTTAATAAACCAGAAATGTTAGCTATACAGAACTTTATAAATTCTAATGTTGATGTGGCTAAAGGTTCTTTACTTGAAGGTTATACTTCTGAGTTTAAAGCCACTGGTGTTGTAAATAAACTATTAGAAAAGTTTTATAATAAGCGTAGTGTAAGAGCTAAAACAGGTCCAGGTTTAAGTATTCAAGTAAAAAAACCTAACATATCAGATGTTGAATTTAAAGAAGCTTTTGGAATTACAGGTAAAGATCAAGCTAATTGGAATCAAAAAGTTGTAGCTAAAAAAGGTGGTGTAAGCGATATATTAAAGGGTTTTATAAGAAACTTTGATCAAGTAATATCTAGTCAAGAAATTAGAGAGCAACTAATAGAAGATGGAGAGCCAATAGAAGCTACAAGAACTCTTAGAGACGGCATACCTTCAGGGTTTTTTAGTAAAAACTTAAAAGATATAAAAAACGAAGGTGATTTAATTAAAGTTGCTGAGTTAATGATGTCTGATAATTTTTTAAACAACGCTGATTTAATGAGAAAAACTGGGGCTTCTGACTGGTTGTATAAAGCTTTTGACGGTTTATTAAATAAAGAGTTTATTAAATCAATAGGTGGTAATACTATATTAAGAAAAATAGCAAGTGATTTTCAATTAGAGTTTGATCCTAATAATTCATGGCAGGATTATATTAAAAAATCAAATAACATAGCTATAAGTGAGGCTAAGCTGGGAGTTAGAACTAATTTAAAAACAATAGCAAAAGCTAAAGGAATAGATGTAGATACAGGCACTGGTGTGGTTAACAATTTAGATTCTTTAAACGTATTAAGAGTAGAAATAGTTCAATTAATAAATGAATTAAAAGCAGAAGGAATATCAGATAACGATATATCTAAATATATAATATCAGCATTGACTAGTCCTGCTAGATTAGGTGGTTTTGATTTGACTAACGACCAAGCATTAACAATACTAAAAGATTCTGATGTAAAAAAACATAGTAAAGTTTCAAGATTAGGTGTATTTGGAAGCGTAACAGATAAAACAAATCAAACAGGTATTGATGGTGAAAGAGTAAATTCAAGAATATATGAGCACGGTAAATGGTTTAACGTTGCTATAAGCTTAGAGCAAGCTAAAAAGTATGGCGTTAAAAAAGGATCATCATTCAATGATCTACCATTAAATAAAAGAAAAGCTTTTATTAAAAACGAAATACAACCTGAAGGATTAAAAGCTAAAAAAGTTTTAGACACTACAACTAAAATAATGGTAAAGCTTTTTAAAGAAGGTAAGTTATCTGCTCAAACAGCAGTTAGTTTTATAGAGATGCAATTTGCTTCAATGAGTGGTTTAGGTAAATTAGCATCTGATGTTAGGTTTATACCTACCATGACTAAAAACGAAGTAATTAGTTTATTTAAAGATGTAAAGTCTGGAGACACTTTTGTTTTAGAGCACACTATACCTGGGCATAGAATAAAAACTTTAATGTTTAACGCTATATTAAGTGGTGATAAAGCTTCAATGGATTTATTTGAAGCAGAATTAGAACAATATCACAGTGCTATTATACCTAAAGCATTTGACAAACAAGTTAATTATAAAGATGGTAAAGAGTTTTTATTAAAAGTTGCTCCTGGAATTAGAACTGCTGGGGATTTTGCGTTAAGTGAAACAGGTAGATATTCCAATAAAAGTAGATTTCCTATATCATTATTAGATGTTGATAATGATAATGTTTACGGACAAGCTGAGCAATTACAAGAAACAATAGAAGAATCAAGAGAGTCAAATGGTTTTGCTTCAAAACAATCAGGCGTTCAAACTAATATAGATCAAAATGGTTTCTTTTCTAAAACCAACGAAGATATAATAAATGATTTTAGTAAAATGGATAAAGCTTTAGATTTAGCTAATTCATTAGATCAACCAATTAAAAAAATTAGAGTATTTGACTTTGATGACACGCTTGCTTACACAAAAAGTGATGTGTTGTTTACCGCGCCTGATGGATCTGAGGGTAAGCTAAACGCTGAAGAGTTTGCTAAACAAGGTAAGGAATTATTAGATCAAGGATACAAGTTTGACTTTTCAGAGTTTAACAAAGTAAACAAAGGTAGACCTGGTCCACTTTTAGATATAGCTAAAAAAATAAATGAAGCTAGAGGCAACGAAGATCTATTTGTATTAACAGCTAGAGCACCTGAAGCACGGCAAGCTATATATGAATTTTTAAAATCACAAGGTGTAGAGTTTAAAAAACAAAATATAGTAGGATTAGGTAATTCAACTGGAGAAGCTAAAGCTCAATGGTTGGTTGGTAAAGCAGCTGAAGGTTATAATGATTTTTATTTTGCTGATGATGCTATGCAAAATGTTTCAGCAGTTAAAAAAGCAATGTCTGTTCTAGATGTTAAATCTAAGGTGCAGCAAGCAAAAGGTAGATTTAGTAAACAGATGAGTGATGATTTTAATAGAATCATAGAAGAAACAGAAGGTTTAGGTAGAGAAAAAACTTATTCAGAAGCTAGAGCAAGACAAGTAGGTAGTCAAAAAGGTAAACGTAAATTTTGGATACCTTATTCTGCTGAAGACATGTTAGGCCTTATATATCCACTGCTAGGCAAAGGTAAAGTTGGAGATGCTCAAATGAAGTGGTTTAAAGAAAACTTGTTTAATCCTTTTTCTAAAGGTATGGAAAGCTTAGCTGCTGCTAGAGTTCAGTTAATGGCAGATTTTAAAGCATTGAAAAAAAATATGGATGTGCCTAAAGATCTACAAAAAGAAGCTTTTTCAGGATTCACTAACGAACAGGCTATAAGAATGTATATGTGGGATATGCAGGGAATGGAAATACCTGGAATTTCTAAAAGAGATTTAAGAGATGCTAAAAGAGTAATAAATTCTAACGAAAAGCTTAGAAATTTTGCTCAAATGCTTATACAAATAAATAAAGGAGATGGTTATCCTAAACCTTCTGAAAGTTGGTTAGCCGGTACTATAACAACTGATTTAATTGATGGTCTTAATACAATTAAGCGAACTAAATACTTAGAGCAGTGGCAACAAAACGTTGACGCTATATTTAGTAAAGAAAACTTAAACAAGCTAGAAGCTATACATGGTAGTAATTATAGAGAAGCTTTAGAAAATATGCTTACTAGAATGAAGACCGGTAAAAACAGAATAGAAGGTAGCAACAGGATGAGCGATAAAGTGCTTGACTGGATTAATGGATCTGTTGGTGCTATAATGTTCTTTAATACTAGATCAGCTGTTCTTCAGTTAATATCATCTATAAACTTTGTTAACTTAAGTGATAATAATTTATATGCTGCTGGTAAAGCTTTTGCTAATCAAAAACAATATTGGTCTGATTTTAAAATGCTAATGAACTCTGACTTCCTAGTAGATAGACGTAATGGACTTAAAATAAACGTATCAGAGTCAGAGATAGCTGACGCAGCTAAGACCTCTAAAAATAAAGCTAGAGCTGTTCTAAACTATATATTAAAAAAAGGTTTTTTACCTACGCAAATAGCAGATAGTTTTGCTATAGCTTCAGGTGGTGCTACTTTTTACAGAAACAGAGTTAATACTTATTTAAAAGATGGTATGACTCAAAAAGAAGCTGAATCTAAAGCTTTTACTGATTTTAGAGAAATATCAGAAGAATCTCAACAGTCTAGTAGACCTGATAAAGTATCTCAACAACAAGCTAGCAGCTTAGGTAGAGTGTTATTAGCATTTGCCAATACACCAATGCAGTACGGTAGATTAACAAAAAGAGCTTATCAAGATTTAATAAATGGTAGAGGAGATAGAAAAAGTAATATAAGTAAAATAATATACTATACCGCTGTTCAAAATATGATATTTAATGTACTTCAACAAGCGGTTACAATGCTTGGCTTTGGTGACGATGAAGAGGACGATGAGAAGAAACAAGGAAAATACGTAGATGTAGCTAATGGTATGGCAGACTCTATATTAAGAGGTTTAGGAATAGCTGGATCTGCAGTTTCTGTAGCTAAAAACTTTTTGTTAGACTTATATGAAAGATCTGGAAGAACTAGACCTGAATACGTAGACTCTATATATAAATTGTTACAGTTTTCACCGCCAATTAGTAGTAAAATATCTAAACTTAGACAAGCTGCTTGGCAGTTTGATAGTAAAAAACGTAGACAAGAAATATTTGATAAAGGATTTTCTTTAGATAATCCAGCTTATGAGGCTGTTGGAAAAGTTATATCTGCTACAACAAACCTACCTGTTGACAGAGTTTATAACAAAATAAATAATATTGACGCTGCTTTAGCAGAAGACACTGAAACATGGGAAAGTGTAGCTATGCTATTAGGTTGGCCAGAGTGGCAGATAAAACCTTATGTTAAAAAGAAAAAAGCTAAAAAATCTGGATATAAGTCTAGGTACAAGCGTCGTAACAAACCTAAAAGAAAACGTAGAAAATAAGATAGGAACAAAAAAAAACTGGGCACCATACCCAAAGTTCCTGTAACC
>TARA_R110002126_G_scaffold116875_6_pt1 | contig 17298 bp, 21 predicted proteins | sample TARA_R110002126 | Tara Oceans TARA_R110002126 (sample SAMEA4397536) | marine metagenome | biome: Polar Biome; feature: [DCM] deep chlorophyll maximum layer (ENVO:01000326); material: water (ENVO:00002006), including particulate matter (ENVO:01000060) such as... | depth 30 m
ACCTGGATATAAGTTAGGTGATGGAAAATGGGGTATGAATACACCACAAGGTAATGTGATTTCTAAACAAGGTCAATTATATAAAGTATCAGATGTTAAGTATGATGTAATACATATAAACCATAAACCTGTTGGTGATCATCTCTTACAACTATACCCAAACATCCCAGCAATCAATACTGTACATTCAGAGGTAATACCAAAATTAGAAGAACCAGTAGAGAATGAAAATGTTAAAAAATATATTGCAATAAGAGAATCTATTGCTGACTATATTACTGATGGTTGGGATATACCGAAAGAAAAGGTAGATGTGATATATAACCCTATTGATAGTGAAAGATTCAAACATTATGACACTCCAAGTAAAAAGGTTACTCTTTTTGTTGGTACAATTGATTACTTGAGGAAGAATACAATATTGTCATTAGTAGAATACACCAAACAAAACAATAAAGAACTATGGTTGGTAGGTGAAAATAAATCTGATTATTTAACTGATGTTGTTGGTGATCATGTCTCACATTACCCGTCAACGTGGGATGTAGAAAAATATGTCAAACAATGTGATGAAACCGCTAGTATCCTTATGGGGAGAACAACAATAGAAGGTTGGTTATGTGGTAAACCAGGATGGATATATGGAATAGACATTGAGGGTAATATTAGAAGTATCAATAAACATGAAGTCCCTTCGGATATTGATAAATTTAAATCAGTAAATGTCGCTAAAGAAATTATAAGAGAGTACGAGGAAGTTATATGAAATTAGTAATAAAGTTCCCAACAAGGGGTAGATCAAATAAATTTTTATTAGTAATAAAGAAATACCAACAACTATTAGATGATAAAACAACAGAAATAATTGTATCATGTGATAATAATGATACTGACATGAATCAACCACATGTGAAGGAAGTATTATCACAATATGAGAATGTTAAACTATGTTTCGGTGATAATAAAAGTAAGATTGAAGCTATCAACAATGATTTAGAAGATGTTGAGTTTGATATTGTATTATTAGCTTCAGATGACATGATACCAATGGTACAAGGGTTTGACACTATAATTAAAGAAAAGATGTCTAAACATTACCCCGATACTGATGGTATCGTATGGTTCAATGATGGGTATCAAGGTAAGAAACTTAATACCTTATCTATTTTAGGTAAAAAATATTATGATCGTTTTGGTTATATATATAACCCAGAATACATATCTGTATGGTGTGATAATGAGTTTATGGACGTAGGTAACCTATTAGGTAAACAAACATATTTTGATGAAGTTATAATTAAACACGAACACCCTGATTGGGGGTTTGGTGGTAGAGATGAAATTCATTCTTTAAATGGAAAATATGAAAGTCATGATCGAGCAATTTACAATCGTAGAAAATCTATTAACTTTGGGGTGTGAAGAATAATATATAAACAAAAAAAATTATGGAAAAAATATACTCTAAAGTAGAACCAGAAAAATTATTACATTGTATTAATAGGTTTGTAGATATTAATAAATGGGGATTTTCCACTTTCGACATTATATTCAATTCTTAATGAAGAATGTGGTATCATATAGTTTATGGGGTGAACATCCAATGTATTGGGAAGGGGCTTTGCATAATATAGAGTTGGTTAATAAATATTTTCCCGATTTTATTTGTAGATTCTATATTGATGATTCTTGTGATCAAGATTTGATCGATTCGATAGTTATCAATAATAAGGTAGAAAAAATAATGGTTAATAGTGAAGATTCATTTCATGGTATGTTCTGGCGTTTCTGGGCAGCAGATGATCCAGAGGTTGACGTGGTTATGATTCGTGATACCGATTCTAGAATAAGTGATAGGGAAGTATCTGCCATAAATGAATGGTTAAAATCCGATAAGGATTTCCATATTATGAGGGACCATCCTTATCATGGAGTACCAATTTTGGGTGGTATGTGGGGTTGTAGAAATGGTATTCTTCACAATATTGGTATAACCGAAAAGATCAATTCATGGAATAAATATGGAAGAAAAGGTATTGATCAAGATTTTCTTGGTGAAGTTATTTACCCATTAGTTAAGAATAATGCTATGGAACATGATGATTGGGGTAGATATGGTAGTGATGTAAAAAAGTTCCCATTAGGGAGAGAAAATGGTGGATTTGTTGGGGAAGTATATGATGAGAATGATGTTAGAAATCCTCATCATTGGAAATTAATAAAATAATTAAAATAATTAAAATATGAGTGAAATGAGAAGAACATTTGTTGATGAAAATGTCAATGTAGTTTATGATAATCAAGCAAAAACTAAAACAGATGATAAAAATGATTTAAGATTTTTGGATAATGTTGATGAAGGAGTATCTAATGTGGATATGAATAGATGGCAATCTGCCCAAAAATATGAGAAAAAAACATGGATGGAATTATGTAGACACACCTCCGATGATAGAAATTATGAACATGCTGGGAGATTTGACAATTACGATTCTCTCATTGCATATGTTAATGAGAACAAAATAACTGATATGAAAATGGTTGAATTGGGGTGTGGACCATTCACGAATTCTAGAGTTATATTGGAGAAAATACCAGATGTTAATTTAAACATAACACTACTAGACCCATTATTAAATGATTATCTAAACCATCCTAACTGTTTCTATAAGAGTAAAATGATCAATGGAAAACTAGTAGAGACACATTCGATACCTATTGAGAAATTTGAACAAAAGGAAAATGAATATGATATATTACTTATGAATAATGTTATTGAACATTGTTATGATGTTAATTTAATATTTGAAAAGATTTTATCTATGTTAAAACCTGGTGGTATTATAGTATTCTCAGATGTTTATTTCTATAAGAAAGATATGGAAGAATTGTTAGAAAAAAGATATGACACTGGTCACCCATTGAAGTTGAGTGAGAAGTTAATAAATATATTTACTAATAATTTCGAAGTTTTATATAATGAGGATTTCCATGGTTTATACGGAGAATCATGGAGAAATGATAAATACTTTATAGGTACCAAAAAATAAAAACCAATATGAATATAGATTATGTTATAATATCATCCGATAATAACCCCATTTATCGAGATTTTTATGAACCAGTTTCTAAAGTATGGAACCATTTTGGTTATAAAACTTTTATGTTGGAAATTTGTGACGAAGATTCTGAAATATATGAAACCGAATATGGGATTTATAAAAAATTCAAGAAAGTTGGAAATATTGATTGTGGATTACAATCACAAATTGTTAGATTGTTTGCTTCAACATTACTACCAGATTCAAATTTATTAATGTCCGATATAGACATGTTCCCACTTACTATAAATTATTTCGAAGAGAGGTCTAAATTGGTTACCGATGAACAAATATTAATATATACTGGACAACCATATGGTACCAATGGTTTTTACCCAATGTGTTATATTTTGGGTAATGGTGGTATTATCAGTAAGTCACTAGGTATAGAAAATGATACATATGAGGATTTTACCAATAAATTATATAAAGATTATAAAGGGGCTTGGAATACGGATGAGAATTTCTTTTTCGATAAAATGCAATTATTTGATAATAAAATTATATTAAGAGATAGGGTTGATATATTGGGTACTAGGGTTTATAGACCAGTATTTAGGTATACCGAAGAACAAATTAAAAGGGGTTATTTTATAGATTGTCATTCGCTGAGACCTTATAATACACATAAAACAGAAATAGATAAACTAATAAATTTAATAGTAAAATGAAAATACTAATAATACAAGAAAAAGGAAGAAATCCACCTAACCAAAATTTTAGAGAAGCATTAAATTTAAAAAGGTCTTTATCTAGGATAAACGTAAAATCCGTAGTGTGGGGTTTAAATTATGATAACTTCACCACCCCATTTAGTGAAATATCTAAAGATTGTGACGTTATTTTATTATTAGAAAATTATGAGGTTAATGGTTGGGTACCTGATTTAAATAATTTTAAGGGTTTAAAGTTATTTTGGAGTATTGATTCTCATTGTATACCACAACAACATATTAATTGCGCAAATAAACATAATATTGACATTGTTTTAAATGCTGTTTACGGTCACGATAAACTATTCAAACAAGAAAGTCATTATTTCCCCAATGCTTACCCTGACGATTTAATTTATCCAATGAAAGAAATAGAAAAAAACATAGATATCGGTTTCTGTGGTAATTGGGTCAATAGAAACCATTGGATCAATCATATTGAAAGTAGTGGTATTGAGATTAAAAAAGACATAAGAGTTTTAGGGTTAGATATGGTTAAAGCAATTAATTCATATAAAATACATTTTAATAGAAATATTGGTGATGATATTAATTTTCGGACCTTTGAAACTTTAGGGTGTAATACATTTTTATTAACTAATGAAACACCGGGGTTAGATGAATTATTTACTATTGGTGAAAATATCATAACTTTTAAAAGTGAGGGTGATCTAATCGAAAAAATTAAATATTACCTGACACATGATGTTGAAAGGGAAGAGATTACTAGAAAGGGTTATAAACATGTAAAAACTAACCACACCTATGATAAAAGGGCTAAACAACTAATAGAGATAATAAATGATAACATTAAATAATTTTTTTGATAAGATTTACCTAATAAATCTAGATAGGCGACAGGATAGGTTAGAAACATGTCATAATATTATGGTAAAATATAATATTACTTATGAAAGATTTTCTGCGGTTGACGGTAGTAAACTAGAGATAGAGTTAGGTGAAAATACTACCTTCGATAAAAAAAATGATTTAGGTTGTACATTAAGCCACTTAAATTTATTGAAGGAAATTAAACTTAACAATTATGAAAAAGTTTTAATATTAGAAGATGATTTCGAATTATCTGATGATTTCTTTAATTTATTCAATGAACGCGTAAAACAATTACCAGAAAATTGGGAGTGGTTATATTTTGGTGGTAGTCATGTTGAATCACCGACAAAAATAACTGAAAATATCTATAGGGTTAATAAAATCAATACTACACATGCTTACGCATTAAAAATAGATATTGTTGATAAATTAATTGATTACTTATCAGATGAATTTAGTACGTCTGTAGATGTTAGATATAGTAAGTATCAGAAAAATTTAAACACATATGTTTTTATACCACATTTAATATATCAGAGGGAAGGGTTTTCTGATATACAGGAAAAAATAGTGGATTATAAAATAATGAGAAATTACAAACCGAATGAGTAAAAAAGTAATTAAACTATTTGACACCGCTTTCGCACATGAAAAATATTGTGGGAGTAAAATCGGTAGAAACATATCCAAAAACGTAACTTGGGATAGAAGTGGTAATATAGAGAATGGTGATGTAGTATTTTTTACTGACTCATCACTTTCAAAAGTTGACACCATTAAACAGGATTGTATAAAAATAGCGTGGTTGATCGAACCCCCAGTAGTTTGGTCAGAATCTTACAATTATATTAAATTAAATTGGGGTAAATTTGATATGATTTTAACCCATAATGAAGATCTTTTAAAAATTTCAGAGAAATTTAAAATATTACCTATGTGGTATAGTATGGTTTACCCTGAAAAACATGGGGTAGGAGAAAAAATAAAAAATTTATCAATAATCGCATCAAATAAAAAAGATACTGATGGGCATAAATTAAGACATAACGTAATAAACCATATTAAAAATAAAATAAATATTGACTTATATGGTGGTTTAACTAGTAATGGTAAAGGTTATGGACCAATAGATGATAAATCTTTAGCTTTATCACCATATAGATTTTCAATTATAATTGAAAATACTAAATCCCCACAGTATTTTACTGAAAAATTAATAGATAGCTTTCTTTGTGGTGCAGTGCCTATCTATTGGGGTGCTGATAGTGTTGGAGCATATTTTAACGAAAAGGGTATTATACCTTTTAATTCTATTGTTGATATAGATGAAATATTACCTACCCTCACAATAGAAAAATATAATTCAATGAAAATATATGTTAAAGAAAACTATGAAAAGGCTTTTAAATATTTATGTGTTGAGGATTATTTTTATGAAAAATATTTAATCGATTTATGTCAACAGAAATAGAAAAATTATTAGGTAAAGAAAAAGACAAAAATTGTCATGTTGTTGGTCACGGACCTTCATTAGAGGAATATTTACCTAAATTATCTGTTTTAGATAAAAATAAAGATATTATATTTTCAGTAAATGATGTTGATACTATGACTGACTTATACCCTGATTATTGGTTAACCACTAACCCTGATTATAATGTTAGAAATATTTATAAAAGAATTAATAGTTTCCCAGAAACAACTTTTTTATATAGTGATTGTTATGATTTAACACCTTTTAACGAAGCTGATAATCTATTAGATGTGGAATACTATAGTTTTGATAGCTTACATTTTAAAACCCGACCTAATATTTTTTACGTAAAGGGATGGAGACTTGGTTGTGATAGAGGATGGATAAACTGTTGTAGTAACATAATTGATAAACGATTAACTGTGCAGGAATACCTACAAAAAATTTCTGATTATGAAAACCATTATAGTAGTGGCGATACAGGTATTTTACATGCGTTAGCATTTGCAGTTATTTTAGGTAGTAAAAATATTAATTTATATGGTGTAGATTTAGATTATAATTTAGGTTATGTAAATGGGAATTTAACTGATTCAGATGGTAAAGCAAATCATGGTGATTCTTTCGATTACTGGATGGATCGTATAATGAGTGATTTTTATATAATAAATGAATCCGCCAAAATGTTAGAAATAAAAATAAATTATTTAGGTTATAACGAAAAATTAAAAAATATTTTTGTAAAAAATTATAAACCTGAAAAAGTATATGAATCAAGTTGTCGAAATTATAATTAAATTAAAATAAAAAAATATGATATTAAAAAAACCTACATTAGATGAAGTAAATAATATTGATATGTCACCTCAATATGGGATGTATAATTTTTTCCCTGAAATAGAAAATGGTGAAATTAATTATTTAGAAAAAAAAGCTGGTAAAGAACATTATAAGCTTTTAGGGTGGATATCTAATCAATATAACCATACAACATTATGTGAAATAGGTACATGTGATGGTATGGGGTTATTAGCTTTAACTTTAAATAAAAATAATAAAGTTATTTCTTATGATATAAAAGATTATAAACAAAAACATAAAATGCCTTTTAATGGGGAAAGAAAAATATGTGACACAATATTTAATTTTTATGATGAAATTAAAGAATGTCCAATAATTTTTTATGACGCAAGGCATGATGGAGAGACAGAATTAAATTTTTTAAATGGGTTAATAGATAATGAGTGGAAAGGGGTAATTTTCTTTGACGATATTCATTTTAACGACGCAATGAAATCTTTTTGGTTAAAAATAGAGTTACATAAAGAAGATTGGAGTGATATTGGGCATTATACTGGAACTGGTGTAGTATTTTTTAAATAAAGAGATGAGACATATTAATTTAGATTCATATAATAATTTTGAGACATTTAATGATCAAAATGAAATAGTAAAGTATAGGGAAAATAAATATAATTCTTTATATAACCATATTAAATTCATTAAAAATGAATTTAATTCACCAATTAAAGTGACAGAATTAGGTTCTGGTAATTGTAAATTATTAATTAGATTAGTAAAAGAAACAATCGCAACCCATTGTATTGGTTACGATATAAGTGAAAGTAGAAATAAATTCGCTAAATCTTGGGTTAACGATAGTAACACCGATAATGAAGTATTTCCACGTGTAGGTGATATAACAAAAATTAAATACAATAAAGATGGAAACCGAGATTTATTTTTGGGTTTAGATATTATATGGCATTTTATGGAACCAACTCGTAAAGGATCTTCAAAAACACAATTAAAAGAAATATATAATTCATTAAATAATGGTGGTAAAATTATTTTTGAATTTTGTGATTTAAATCGATATATTAACACTAAAACTTGGGAAGAATTTAAAAAACCGGACCCTTGGTGTTTTTCACTTTGGGATTGTTGGGTAAACAATGAAACCAATTATTTCCACTGGGATAAAAAATTTATAGGTAGAGATAATAATATGGTAGATGAAAAAAATATAATTTTAGAAATTCTCCCAGTAGATGACATAGAAAAATTAATTAAAAATATTGGTTTCACAAAAATAAAATTTTATGATGATTGGGATGGGTCGGTTTATACTGGCAACCCATTCGAATATATAGTTGTTGCAGAAAAATAAAAAATATGACAGAGATAAAAAAAGTGTTAGAAATGGTTGGTTTTGAAAATTTAGAAGAAAATTGGTCACCTAAAAAAATAATATTACGAGATAGTAGAGAGGCTATTTTATGGGTTAATAAAATTAATGGTCATGGAATTTTAGATCCTGATTTTTGGATAACAGAGGAAGAATATAGAGAAGAATATAGAGAAGAATTTTCTGCTAATTTAAATAGTAAAACCACACCGAAAGATCATTTATTAGTATATGATGAGCTTAATTTAAGACAACAAGGTCAATTCTCACAACACATAAAAGACAATAGTGATATACTAGAGATAGGTTCTTCTTTTGGTGGTGTGTTGAAACATACGTTTAATCGTGAAATATTTAACTCATACACTGCTGTTGAACCCAATACAGAAGATGCAAGTTTTATTAGATCTTTAATTAAGGGTGATTTAAAAAATAAATTAACAGTAAAAAATGATTTTTTTGGGTTTGATAGTGAATTTGTTAAGAAATTTGATTTAATAATAAGTTTTGAAGTGCTTGAACATATTGAAAGACCTTTAGAATTTATTAAAAATATTTATAAAAACTTAAAAAATGGTGGGAAAGTAAATATAGAAGTACCTAACCATCACGACGCACTATTACATGTTTTTAAAAATAAGGGGTATTCTAATTTTTATTATCATAAAGCACATATCCACTATTTTACACCGACATCCCTTAATGATATCTTCGAAAAAGAAAATTTCACTGGTTCTGTGGAAGGATTCCAAATGTATTCATCAGTTAATCAATTTTCATGGGTTTATAATAATAAACCTCAAAAAGACGGATCAACAGCATTAAATATATATGGTGATAATGATAATGAAAATCTTGATTTTAAAAACCTTATGGTAAATTTCGATAATGAATGGAAAAAATATGTAGAAGAACAATTAATATCAGATTGTTTAATATATAAAGGGATAAAATAATATGAACGCTTTAATTTTAGCTAGGGGTGGTAGTAAAGGTGTACCCCGTAAAAATATAAAAGATTTATGTGGTAAACCTTTAATTTACTACCCTATAGAAGTTGCCAAAAAATCTAAACAAATTTCAGAAATTTATGTTTCTACTGATGATGAGGAAATAGCTAATATTGCAACTTATTACGGCGCGCAAGTCATTATACGACCCCCTGAATTAGCAAATGATAACTCTCTTGATGTTGATTCTTTCATACATTTTTGCAATATTATTTCCACTAATGACCCTATAGTTCATTTAAGGGTAACAACCCCATTGATATCTGAACATAAAGTAGATGAAGCAATAATAAAATTTAAAAAAAATATAGAAAATTTTTCAAGTTTGCGATCAGCACATGAAACACCAGAATCTGCCTTTAAACAATATATTAAAGGAGAAAAATATTGGTTACCTATCTCCGAATCATTGTCTACCAAACCTAGACAAGAATGCCCGATAACATATACACCAAATGGTTATATCGATATAGTTAAACCAACTATTTTTAAAGAAACAAAAACATTTTATGGTGATAAAATTTATCCTTTTATAACAAAATTCACACCGGAGATTGACACTTTGGATGATTTTAATTATATTGAATACTTAATAAGAAAAAATAAAATTAATTAATATGTCTTTTGAAAAATGTTATAAAAAATTATGGGGTTACCCGTTTGTTTTCGAGTATTGGGAGGTATCGTTAAATGTATAAATTCTCAAAGATTCCAGTGAAGTGTGAGAAAATTTTAACTAACCATAGAAAAATTCAAACACCAATACCGGCGCCTTCTACCATAAAAGTTCTTAATTCATGTTCAAAAAATGAACCTAATTCGATGAATGATCAGTTACCTATTGTGTGGGATAAAGCCTCTAATTTTTATATTTATGATAATGCCGGCAACCAATGGATAGACTTTACCTCTTCGATATTTGTTGCAAATGTAGGTCACTCTAACCCTATGGTTATTAAAGCTATAGAAAATCAAATTCATAAGAGTTTAATAAATTCTTATTATTACCCTACACAAGAAAGAACCATACTATCTGAAATGTTATTAGATATAACACCTAAAACAATGGATAAAGTTTTATTTTTATCTACAGGGTCAGAATCGGTAGAATGTGCGATTAAAATGGCTATTAATTATACCGGTAGAAAAAAAATACTATCATTTGATAAGGCGTTTCATGGTAAAACTATGGGGGCTTCAATGGCTTGCGGTAAGGGTAATGAGTGGGTACCTACTAAAAATTATGTTGATCATCTACCATACCCTAATATTTGGGATATTGAAAATGGTGATGATATTGAATTTTTAAAGAATTCAATAAAAAATATAAATTTAGAAGATTATGCTGCCTGTATAATAGAACCTTACCAAGGGTGGTCTGCATCATTCCCACCTAATGGGTATATGAAATACCTTAAAAAATTATGTGAAGATAATGGTTTATTATTAATAATTGATGAAATACAATCAGGATTTGGTAGGACAGGTAAAATGTTTGCGTTTGAACATTTTGATATCGTACCCGATATAATAACATGTGGTAAGGCAATATCTTCATCACTACCACTATCTTGCGTTATAACAAATTCAAAAATATCAAACACCTGTATGAGTTATAATAGCACACATGGTTCTAATCCTGTTGCTGTTGCAGCATCTTCTGCGTCATTAAAATTTTTAATAGAATCTAACTTGGTTTATGAATCTGAAAGAAAAGGAAAAATACTTGGTAAAATACTTGAAGAGTGGAAAAAAGAAAATCCTATTAACATAGGAAGGATATCACAACGAGGATTATTAGCAAGTGTTTTTATACATAACCCAAAAGGTAATGATAATGATTTTGTTGATAGATTGATTGAAGTCGCAATGAGAAAGGGTCTTATGAGTATACGCACAGCAAGTGGTACCTTAAAAATAGGTCCACCTTTAACAATAACAGATGAAGCACTTATAGAGGGTATTGAAGTTTTAAAAGAAAGTTTAGTAGAATGTTTAGACACGTTGGGATAGTAGTAGATAACATGACACAACAGCTTAAATTTTATAATGAGTTACTAGGGATGGAAATATACTATAATAAAATAGAAGAAGGCGAGTTCATAGAAACTATAGTTGGTAATAAATGTAAATCACATATAATTAAACTAGGGAAAAATGGTGTAACTATAGTGGAATTACTAGACTGGGATTTGAAATTATTATACCCTTCTGAAAAAAGACTTTTCAATAACGGAATTACACATTTTGCATTAACAGTTGATAACATAGATAAAACTTATAAGTTAATGGTAGAAAATGGGATTATATTTATCTCTAACCCAAAAATTAATGATGATAATACTGCGATTGTTGCTTTTTGTAATGACTATGAAGGAAATTTCATTGAATTAGTTGAAATAATATAAATTAATGACTATTATTAGTTTATAATGAATTTAGGGATTGTACAAGGTAGATTATTAAAACCTGTTGAAGGGAATATACAAGAATTCCCAAAAAATGAATGGGAAAAGGAATTTGGAATAATAGGTGAATTAGGTTTAACACACATAGAATGGATTATCACTAATAAATCATTCTATGAGGGTGTTATCGATCTGAAGATATCAGATTATAAAGACAAAATATCGTCAATTACATGTGATAATCTTATAACAAGTGATATTTTTAAATCTTCATTTTTAGAAAAACAGTTAAAACCTATATGTGATTGGGCACTTAAAAATGGTGTTAATAAAATATCAATACCATTATTAGAAGATAGTACAATAACCCCACAAAATAAAAGAAAATTTTTTGATATAATAATTTCTTATGGGTTATTATACCCAGAATTAGAATTCCATTTTGAGATGGAATCTGATTGGGGTATATCATTAGAATTGGTTAAATCATCACCAAATTTTTATTTAATATATGATACAGGTAATATTACATCTTGTGGTTTTGACCATAGTGAATGGATTAAAAATTGTATACCATATATAAGAAATGTACATTTAAAAGATAGAACAAAAAAACCTATTAGAACAGTAAAACCATTCACAGGTGATACTAATTTTAATCTTATATTTGATAAATTAAAATATTTTGATTATAATGGTTTATATACTTTACAACTAGCAAGGGGTAAAGATGGAGAAGAAATAATAACAACAAAAGAACACATAAAATTATTTAAAAATTTATATGAAGAAAAATTTATTTGACTTAACTAATAAAGTTGCTTTGGTAACTGGTGCAGGTGGTTTATTAGGTCCAAAACATTCTGAAGCACTTATAGAATATGGGGCTAAAGTAATTGTAACTGACTGGCATGAAGATAGAGCAATAACCACATCAAAAAAACTTAATGAAATGTATGGTGAAGGATCTGCATACCCTCTACACATGGATGTCACAGATAAAACAAGTATTGATAAAGTTATGGATATTGTCTATAACAAATACGATATGAAAATTGATATATTAATCAATAATGCCGCTAAAGACCCTAAAGTTAAAAAGGGTGATGGTAATCTTAAACCTGATTCTAGGTTTGAAGGTATGACTATTGATTATTGGAATGAAGGTATTGACGCAGCACTTAATGGAACATTTTTAGTGACACAAGCAGTGATTAATAAAATGTTAGAGTATGATACTAAAGGTGTTGTTTTAAACATATCATCAGATTTAGGTGTTATCGCACCTGATCAAAGAATATATAGAAAAGAAGGTGTACCCGAAGATGAACAAAATGTTAAACCTATAACATATTCCGCAGCAAAATGGGCAGTAATCGGTATGACTAAATATTTGGGTGTTTACTTCGCACAAAAAAATATTAGAGTTAATACACTATCCCCAACGGGGGTTTATAATAACCACCCGGATGATTTTGTCAAAAAATTGACTAATATTATCCCTATGGGTAGAATGGCAGATATAAATGAATACAAAGGTGCAATAGTCTTTTTATGTTCAAACGCAAGTTCATATATGACTGGTGAAAATTTAATAATTGATGGAGGTAAGACATTATGGTAAGTGAAATTAAAAAAATAATTAATAGCTCAATTGATGTAAAAAATAGTTTATTAAATGATGAGTTAACTCTTAAAAATATCAATGATATCATAAACGTTATAGTTAATTGTTATAAATCGGATGGTAAAGTATTATTATGTGGTAATGGTGGTAGTGCAGCGGATGCCCAACATATAGCCGCTGAATTATCTGGTAGGTTTTATTTTGATAGGGATCCTCTTTCTGCAGAGGCATTACACGTTAACACATCTTACATAACTGCAGTTGCTAATGATTATTCTTATGAAGAAATCTATTCTAGATATATTAAAGGGGTTGGTAAAAAAGGAGATGTTATAATCGGAATCTCAACATCAGGTAAATCTAAAAATATAATTAAAGCATTTAAACAAGCAAAAATTACAGGTATGTCTATAATTGGTTTGACAGGTGTTGATGGTCAGATGTTCGAAGAATATTGTGATCACACAATAACTGTACCTTCAGATGACACCGCAAGAATACAAGAATCCCACATATTAATTGGTCACATTATATGTCAAAAAGTAGAAGAAATAATATTTAAAAACAAAAAATAAAAAAAAGAAAATGAGAAAAACTTACATAATCGCAGAAATAGGTATCAACCATAATGGTGATATTGAACTAGCAAAAGAATTAATAAAAACCGCGTCAAAAACAGGATGTGACGCTGTTAAATTTCAGAAAAGAACCATAGAAGACGTATATAGTAAAGAGGAGCTAGACGCACCTAGAGAATCTCCTTGGGGGTCAACTAATAGAGAACAAAAAGAAGGGTTAGAGTTTAGTATTGAGGAATACATCGAATTAGAAAAATATGTGAAGAGTTTAGGGTTAGATTTTATTATCTCTTGTTGGGATAGTAATAGTATAGATGTAGTAGAATCATCACTATCTGTCGATTACCATAAAATTGCTTCTGCTTTATTGACAGATAGGGGATTTTTAGAAAAATTAAAAAGAACAGGTAAACCACTAATACTTTCAACAGGTATGAGTGACCAAGAAAATATTAATAAGGCTATGGATATTTTAGGTGATAGTGTTGTTCAATTGTTAGCTTGTACTAGTACATACCCAACTAAACCCGAAGAAATTAATTTAAATTATATAAAATCACTTAAAGAAAAATATACTAATGTAAAAGTAGGGTTCTCAAACCATTATTCAGGGGCATTAGCTTGTCATGGTTCAATAGTTATGGGTGCAGAGGTAGTTGAATTCCATATCACTAAAGATAGAACAATGTATGGTTCTGATCAGGCAGCCTCTATTGAAAATGTTGATTCTTTAGTTATGGGTATACGTGATTTAGAAAAAATGATGGGAGATGGGATTAAAAAAATATATGACGATGAGAAACCGATTGCAAAGAAATTACGAAAAATAAATACACTATAAATGGGTAAAATATTAATAACTGGTAGTAAAGGGCTTGTTGGTTCACAATTTATCGGTGATGAGTATATTAGAACAACATCTGATGAGTATAATCTAAAAATACCGTCTGAATCGGATATGTTGTTAAAACAACATAATGATATTAGTGGGGTAATACATTGTGCGGCAAGGGTTGGAGGATTAGGTGAGAGTATTGCTAAAAAAGGTGAATTTTTTTATGATAATTTAATGATAAACACCAATGTAATAGAGTCAGCTAGAAAATTTAAAATAGAAAAGCTAGTTGCTTTCCTATCAACATGTTCATTTCCAAATGATGTTAATTACCCCCTAACAGAAGAAAAAATTCATAATGGACCACCACACCACACTAATGAATCTTATTCATATGCAAAACGTATGGTTGACATACAGATAAAATCTTATAGAGAACAATATGGTTTACAATATAAAACAGTAATACCTACAAACATCTACGGAATTAATGATAATTTTGATATTAGTAATGGTCATGTTATACCATCTTTAATACATAAGTGTTATTTATCTCGTGAGAATAATACCCCATTACATATATGGGGGAGTGGAGAACCTTTAAGGGAATTCATATATAATAAGGATGTTGCATACCTTACTGAATGGATATTAAAAAATTATAATGAGGACGAACCAATAATATTATCACCATCTGAAGAAATTTCTATTAAGGATATAGTTGACATAATAGTTGAACTGATGTATTATAAGGGAGAAGTTATATTTGATATCGATAAGCCTGATGGTCAATATAGGAAAAGTAGTGATAATAATAAAATAAAAACTTACTTACCTGATTTTAAATTTACCCCTATATATGAAGGGTTAAAGGAAACTATCAGTTGGTTCGAATCACAATACCCGAACATAAGAAAATGATATATTGTTTTGATTTAGACGGTACTTTATGTAGTAACACGTATGGTGATTATGAAAAGGCTAAACCTTTTAATAAACGGATTGAGGAAGTTAATACTTTATATGAAAACAATCATATTATTATAGATACAGCTAGGGGTAAGACAACGGGTATTGACTGGTATGATATAACAACAAAACAATTAGAAAAGTGGGGTGTAAATTATCACGAACTTTTTGTGGGTAATAAGATTAATGCTGATTTATTTATTGATGATAAAGGTATTAATGATAAAATTTTTTTTAAATAGAGAGTATGGTAGAATTATTTACATTAGGTGACACATATGTTTCAGACTTCTTACAAAAAGGTGAAGAATCTAGAGGTGGTAAGGTAGAATTAAAAATGCTATTAAATGAAGAAAATGGTTGTGTTAGATTAGAAAAACAAACACCATTAGATAATATGTTTGGGAAATACTGGTATCGATCCGGAATTAACCATACAATGAAAAAAGAATTAAAGGAAATTGTTGATTCTGTCTACAATATTAAAAAATTGTATGAAAATGATATATGGGTTGATATTGCTTGTAATGATGGTACACTATTAAGTTACCTACCTGATAATTTAATTAGAATTGGTATTGACCCAGTTGATGATTCATTTAAAAAAGAATCTGAAAAACATGCTGATTTAATAATACAAGATTATTTTAAAGGTGATTTATATAAAGAAAGTAAATTTGGTCACTTAAAAGTTAAAATTGTTACCACCATTGCCATGTTTTATGATTTAGAAGATCCCACACCTTTTATTAAGGGGGTTCATGATATATTAGAAGATGATGGTTTATGGGTGTTACAAATGAGTTACACACCACTAATGATAGAACAATTAGCTTTTGATAATATATGTCATGAACATATGCATTATTATTCACTATTTAATATTAAAAATATATTAGAAAACAATGGTTTTAAAGTTGTAGACTGTCAACTTAATGATGTTAATGGTGGTTCATTTAGAGTGTATGCAGTTAAAAATGAAACAAACCTTAAAACATTTGCCACACAACCGTATAGGGATGTGGCTAAATATAGGGTAGATAGTATATTAACACATGAAATGACATTGGGTTTGGATAAAAAAGATATATGGTTAAATTTCTTTAAACGCATTAATGAATTAAAAGAAAAAACACTAACATTTATTAAAGAAGAAAAATCAAAAGGTAAGGTTATATGGGGTTACGGAGCGTCAACTAAAGGTAATACATTATTACAGTATTTTGGATTGGATAATACAATGATAGATGGTATTGCTGAAAGGAATGTGGATAAGTGGGGGTTACACACTGTTGGTACCAATATCCCTATTTATTCAGAAGATGAAATGAGGAAAGTGCAACCTGATTATTTATTAGTGTTACCATGGCATTTTATAAATGAATTTATTGAACGAGAACGAGAATATATTAATAAGGGTGGTAAATTTATTGTGCCGTGCCCTAATTTTGAAATTATTAGTAAATAAAATTATATGGCAAAAAACAAAAGAAGTAGAAACAAACAACTTTCAGAGGATGATTTAAGGGAAGTAGAAGAATTCGTTTATAGTAAGAATATG
>TARA_R110002126_G_scaffold281672_2_pt1 | contig 17225 bp, 20 predicted proteins | sample TARA_R110002126 | Tara Oceans TARA_R110002126 (sample SAMEA4397536) | marine metagenome | biome: Polar Biome; feature: [DCM] deep chlorophyll maximum layer (ENVO:01000326); material: water (ENVO:00002006), including particulate matter (ENVO:01000060) such as... | depth 30 m
GCCCAGAGCCACTCGCCTGCAACAACAGGCTCATCTACTTTCGTGATCAGCGGCACGGACGTTACGAAGTTATCGTTCGACACTTCGATGACGTAGCTCCACAGCCCTGTCGCGTTTGGCAAGATCCCAAACGTCGATGCTGCTGCAGCACTTGGCAACGTCATCGTAATGTTTCCCAAAGGTAACGTCTGCACACACGCTGTTGACACGTTGCCATCAAATGCATTATCTGCGTTACCTTCACTGGCAGTCGCCACCCCTGTGATCCGTTGCAAGGTACGCAGGTTGATGGTGTACGTGTCCACCGTGCCAACAGGACATGGAACAGTTTGCTCACGCTCGTAGATCGGCAGGATGATCGGCACCACATTCCAGAGCTTGATTCCTTTGTTGACCAAGGTCTGCGTGAACAGCCACAGCAATTCGAGCGCGATCTGCAGGTGCTCACCTGTGATCTGCTGCTCAACCATCTTGCACCTACGAAAAGCATGATCAATGATCTGCTGATTCGTGAATACTGTGGTCCCAACTGTTCCTGATGTAGGCATTACTTTCCTCCGCGTATCCCGATTCCTCGACCACCGCGACTACGTTGACTGTGTCCGCGAGGGGAAGGCGTCTTCAAATGTTTATCCATGACGTCCTCAGCCACTCGCGTTGCTATTTTTTTACGCTGCCACCTCGCGCTTTACGCACCATTCCGCCTGCCATTTTCACATTCTTCGGCATGCCTTTCTTCGAAGCAGCGGTGCCAGCCTTCTCAGGCTTCTTCATCACACGCTTAGAACGCAACGCTGCCTTCGCTTTTTTGAGAGCCGCATCAGCCAGTGCGCCACCACCACTTGAAGCAACTCCACGAATGGAATGCACCTCGCCACCCTCTTTGTACCCCGGTTTCATCTTCTTGGTGCCACCGGCCTCGATCTCGGCTTGGTTGCGCCCCTTGCGTGCAGGCTGGTTACCTGTGTCCATAGTGGCCTGGGGTCCGCGTGTCGTGGGCATGCCCATCTTCTTGACCTGACCACCGCGCATGAAACCCATCTGCATGCCTTGGTCGTAAAGTTGGCTGTGCATGTCACGACCGTCACGCATGGTCGTACCACCTTTAGCTTTCTTCACGGGAGCCTTCTTCACGGCTCCACCGCGCATGTACCCTTTAACTTCATTGCTACCGGCAGAACCGGAGAAACCTTGTGCTGCAGGGAAGGAAAAATCCTTCACGTAAGTAAGACCTGCGGGTGTGGTTACTTTACTCATGAGTCTGGATCTCCTGTGATCTGTTGAATTCGTTGTCGAAGTTGTTCTTTGTAGCCTCGCAGATTTTCAATGCCTTGATTCAAAGCTTCTTTTACTTGCTCCGTTTGTCCCGGCCTGAAGGTCAGCATCGTGGCAATACTTGTGTTTACCTCATCCCGCTGAGCCCGTAAGTTGATCAATTCAAGAGCCTGTTCACCGGGCAGAGTTTCTGGAAGCTGACCAATAGTACTAAGCGCATCGAACAGCTCCATGTGAGCCACTGGGTCATCAATGATGTCTGCGCGCATGTTGACGTAAGTCGGGTTGGTGATCACAGCGACTCGATTTAACTCATCTGCAACAGCATCAATCCAAGCGGTAGCCTGAGCGTTGCTATAGTTACTTGAGATGACCGTGCGAACAGCATCAGCAAAGCCACCCTTGTTCAGGGTGTTGTCTAGCACTACAGCGTCCACGCCTGCCTGCCATGCATCATTAATAGTTATTATCATATCGGTGTGTCGTCTATGTCAGTGTTAAGTTCTCCGGTGACGAAGAACATATTAAGCGCGCCCGCATCAATCGCGCCTGCTGTAGGATTTGAAAGCGTGAAGCGCAACGTGTTGGCGTTGATGAAAACAAACTGAATTTGTAAATCCTGAATGACACTTGCGTCTTGGAGAAATCCCCAACTGAGCAGCGCAGTACCCAGAGGGAAACTTGTGACTGTCGTGATATCTCCGCTGACAGTCGCAATCGATCCCACGTTGGGAAAGTCCACCGATACTGGCTGGAATACCTTGATGTTCCTGAAGACTGTGTCGAATCTACGCACCAGTACCCTCCTGCATTCTCCACCGATTGACGCCAGTGTCATCGTACCAGAGCCACACGCACTCGTTAGGTCCGATGACGTAGCCTACGCCTGTCGAGGTAATGATGCGATTCGCGGCCAAACTAAGGACATCTTGGTTCGTGATCGTGAGAGGGAAAGCGCCGATGTTGTGCAAGCAGATTCGATCACCCGGTTGCCCGTAAGTGTTGCTCCCTGAGGTTGAGTCGATGCCGGTGATGTTCCACGCCGCATCGCTGTCGAGCAAATTGATGGAGCGTTGCGAGTTGCTGATCCCAAGTTGGTAGTCGTTTACGCTCGCTGTGATCTGTACGGGCGAGTGACTACCGAAGTTCATGGCTCCATCTACACGAGCGCGACCAGTTACCCGAAGCGATTGAATGCGGGTTGCCACACCGCTACCGGGGAAGCCCATGCCAGCCAGGAAAAGACCTGACTGATCTTGCACGGTGCCACCATTCAGAGCGGTGACGTTCGCGTCTACACGGAAGCTATTAACTTCGGTGAGCGCCAAACCGTTGACATCAATCGTGCCGCCTGCGGTCCACCATACGTCAGAGTAAACTCCAGCAGAAAATGCCTGCCGATTGTTCGGGCCTTCGAATCGCACGAACCAGTTCAGTGCGTTAGGCGTAGGAACAACGACACCGAACGAGACAGCGTTGACGTTGAAGCCCAGACCGATGTCCGCTGTTCCAGCGTTGTTATGTTGGAAGGTCCAGGTGTCAGCCGAGGGTCGCAAGTAGAGTGGGTTATTTCCTGCGCCGAAGAACGTGCTGAATGCGATTGCCGCCTGCGTTGCTTGCCAGCCAATGATGATGTCTGGATTAGCGAGCGTGTTGCCGATCTTGAGCCACGTATCGTCGTTCAGGTGAATGTCACCGTTGCCAAACTCAGACTCCGCTCCACCGTTATTCTGCAGGAAGAAGTTGTTTGCAAGGGTAGGGATCGCTGAGCGAACTGCTGCACGAACACCAGAGACCGTCAAGCCAGTAAGTGCATCGACATCGAGCCCAATCCAGTTGGTCGCAATCTCAGTACCAAGTGCTTGGCCGAAGAGGACCGCAGCTGCATTCAACATGTGAACGCCGCGAACGGTGCCGAAGTCTGCCACTGCGGTGGCGTTACGAGTGTTGAAGAGAGGACCGACTGTTACACCCGAGGTGTTCGTCAGGTGCATCTGATCACCAGCGTTGTCCACGCGGATGATCGGAGCAAAGCTCAACGCTCTGTAATTTACGGCTGAGACACTACCTGTACCTGTCAACCAGTACGTGGACTGAGCTGCGTAATTAAATGCTTGTGCTGGAGCTATGCCTACACTCGTTGAACGATAAATCTGTCGTGCAAAGAACAGCGTCGTGACAGCAAATCCTGGGTTTACCGTCCATCTCATCGTGCTGTTGTCATCCACGGCTGACATGATGAACGTGCCGTGATTCACCGTGATGTTGTTCTGCAAGAAAATGTTAGAGAGAACTACGCCAGCAGTCGTTGAGACAGTGTTAGCGATTAGGAGTGCCGAGGGAACCGCATCGGTAGTCCAATTCCAATCAATCGTGATGCCACCGTTGGCAAGGATGCGACCACGATTGGCAGCAGTAGAGCCTTGGAATGTGAGTAGTTCACCGGGAGCTGTTCCCCCGAAAGCAGTTTGCCCACCTGCACGACCAGCAAGGAACAAGTACTGCGTGTGAACATCACCAACAGGTAAGTTGAGTAGGAGGTTGTGATCGAGAGCAGCCGCGTTACCAGTCGGAACGGAATAGGCTCCGGTCTCGTCAAGGTAGTTGGTTGCAACGCCAGCTGCGGTCAGGGTGACTGCGTTGACGCTTACGCCAACGATGGCTGCGTCGAGGTTGACAATGGGGTTGACAGGATCCGCCGCATTGACGTTGATGTTGGTGCCACCAACAACGGAATCTACCTGTCCACCCCCACCACCACCAGCGAGCCAGTCGTAGTCGTAATTGTCAGCCGTGATCTTGGTAAGAACCGTACCCGGAGCACCGTCGTCAGGGATCTGTATCGCTACAATCCCTGAGAAACCCAGACCTGACTGTGCAGTCATGAGTTACCTCAGACTACAGTGTTGATCAGCTCGCGCACCTTCACGAGCTGGTCTTCTTTCCCTTTAAGCTCATTAGCTCTCTCATCGAGGGCATCAGCTTTCTGTTGGAGTGATTCGCCAAGGCTGTTGAGTTTGTCAATCTCCCCAGCCACTTCTCTCTTCTTCGATTCCACGGCAGCCATAGCGGCAGTTGCGTCATCCGCTAATTTTTTTGCGCCAGCAATCGTGTTATCAGCCTGATCACGTGCAGCATCAGACTCTTCCTTCGCTCTTTCACGGAGGAACGCTGCATCGCTATTGGCTTTGTCCAGGATTTCGTTAGCATCATCACGGGCACCTGCCAACGTGACTTCTGCCAGCTCTTTCAAGCCTTCGATCTCTGAACGGATTTGAAGGATCTCACCGGCTGGACCGGCGAGCGCTATCTGCTTTTGTGCGGCTTCCTCCGCAGCCCTCAGTTGATCAATTTTCGACTGAAGACGCTCAGGATCCGCGAGCAGTTCCAAGGCATCAAAAGAGGATGAGCCTTGGTTACCAGCTATGCCGCTCCCACTCATGATGTTGCTCCTGCTTGGATCAGGTTAAGGATTGCCGACCCGGCACCCAACGTCTGGTTCAAACGAACACCAGTAGGAGGGAACGCATAGTTACCATCATCGTCTACGATGATAGCTGCGAGGGTTGGATGAGGGAACCATACTGCTGTGGCCGGATTGAAGTCCTCCGCGAAAACATCATCGAAGGTGTGTTCAACCGTCACAGTTGCAGGTGCCGTAATATCAACACCCAACCCGATGTTAGTCGGGTTTAGATATTGATCAATCGGGATGACAGGCGAGACGCTTACACCCGATGTCGATACTCGTACTGGTCTCATGACGCTTCTCCTTTAGTGTGACTTACCGTCCACCACCAAAGGCAAGAAGATCGACGTCGAACGTTGTAGCACCACCAGCACCTTCGATCATGGTGAGTGTGCCATTAAGTCCAACTGCCGGGAGATTCGCAGGCGAGGGGATGAATGAACCACCACCACCGGGGAACTGACCAGAAGCTTTGATGCCATCCCAGAACAGCGCGATGTCGATGAAGCCAGTTGCACCAGCCGCTAACGTACCAATAAGCTGAACTTCCTGAGCCGCACCCTCAACGATGAGGTTGACGTCGCCAGAAGCAGCAACAGACTGTAGGTAAACACCAGCCGCTGGAGCGAAAGCAGAACCACCCGGAACAAAGCCAAGAATGAAACCGTTGACAACTGCGTCGAGCATGTTGATGCGCGTAGTGATCCATCCAGGAACACCAGCAGCGATGAAGAAACCATCTACGTGAGTCGTTGCGGCATTACCTTCAAGCGCAGTACCTTGAGTTGCAACACCCGGAGTTGTGAATCGCACGACACCGTTTGCACTCGGTTGAACTGAGGCTACAGCAGGAGCGGTGATGGCAACGTTTGTGTAATGGTCCAGGTAGTTCTCACCACCGCTGAAATCTTCGATAGCAATCGAACCATTAGCATTGAGAGGTGAACCGACTCCGTTGAGGATACTGTTATCCGCTTGGTCGCCGATACCACCAGGAAATTGTGTTACTTCGATATTCAAAGGCATTTTGTTCTCCTAGTTGAGGCGTCACTGCACCTCAGCAAAAGTGGCGGAGGGAGTCGCTGCTCCCTCCACCGTATCGTTTGAACTCTAGATTAGAGTCCCGGTGTGCCGAATACTGCGCGTGGATCAGTCCAACCCGGAATGTAACGTTCGGTTGACTTGTAGCGCATTGAATCCGTTTCGAAGTCGCCTTCCATTGACTTCTCAAGCCCGCGACGTTTCATCATTGCCAAACCACGCGATGCGTCCGTCTGGACCCACCAAGCAGTAGTCGATGTGATACGCGACAGGTTAGCCTGACCTTGAGACAAGAGCCCCATAGACAGGATCGGATTGATGTCGTTGTTAGCCGTGCCCGCTCGAAGAACACTTTTCAGTAGAACTTCAGCTTGGAAGACCTGACTCGGCCCAGTGACTATCTTCAACGGAGTCAATCGGATCCGCTTACCGTTATTGTCCACGGCATTACGAATCTGAATGAGCATCTGCTCAAGTGACGTTTGCGACAGAGCCGCAGCAGTCGTCAGAAGGTTCGAGAACACACCACCAGCAGCTCCACCTGGAGCAATCGGATGGTTGGTCACGTTCAGGGCTACACCGTCACCACCAACAAATGCACCGTTGAAGGCGCGGTTGAGGATGTTGGCACAGAGAGTTTCTTTCGTTTCGATCATAGACTGAGCGAGATGCTCCGAATAGATCCGACCGATACGAATGTGGTCGCCGTCTTCGACCAAGACTTTGGTAAGCGCGAACGCCAGACCGAAAACCTTGTAGACGTAACGCTGAATGAACAGCACTCCGCCTGCGTCGAATGTCACCGGGGTGCCGTCAGGCATTTCCGGTGCAGCATTGAATCCGAACAGGACCGGCTCTTCATGGTACGAACGGGGGGTACCCGTACGCTCTGTAAAGACACCTTTCCATTCATCGGCGCGTTGTTTGTAGATTCCGTCAAAAGTCTCGTTAAGGATCGGCTCAACGATTGATCGGAAGTCGGTACTTCTCATTGGGACTGCCATGAGTTTGACTCCAGGTAATGACTACTCGAACTTCATTACCAATCAGGTATCAGATGGCTGCTCTAACAGCAACATACTGATGATTCGAGAGCTGGACCTGAACGATGGTGAACAAGTCACCAAAGATATTATCAGGGGCGGGATTTACACCGATCACTCGGCAGTCAGTACCAGCACCACCAGCAGTGTCGAGTGACACATTCGACAAACCTGTCGTGGCGTTGCCGCCAAGAGCAGAGAAGTCAAACTGTGCACCAACAGATGCGAGTAGTACGGGACCGTTAGCTTGAATCTCATAAATGAGATACGGGTCTTCGGTGTAGTAGGCAACAATTTCTGTTCCTACCGTGGCTGCGATCCAGCGATTACCAACTCTGCGACGTCCGTCAACGCCAGTCCATTCGACACCCATAAAGGAGCCGATGACCGGTGCGCCGGGAGCTACGGTGCCAAGAGCACCGCTCGCCAGAACTGCAACTGGAGAGAATTGAAAAATATCGGTCGGGTGACCGGAGACAATCGTAGACTGGAGCTGTCGAATAACGCCAGAAGGATGGAACGCCGGTTTTAACCCGAACGGAGAGGCAACATTACTCATGAGGTGTTACTCCGTGAAAGATTAATAGTCTTCCGATCCCTCCCCCGTTTGCAAAGCAAATGGAGGTGGAGTCGGTGCCACTCCCAAAGCTGCTGTGCCGTCCTCAAGTTCTAGGCTTACCACGCCACGTTTTGCAGTAGCATTCATCTCGGCTTCCATCGCACGGATTTGGCTGCTGAGCTTTTCTTCCTCACTGAGAGGTTGCTCGTGATGATTGATGGTCATGTACTGTTCGTACAATACGAGAGGAAGCTTGAAAGCAATCATCTCGTTGACACCAATGCAGCCTTCCCACTCGCCCGTCTTCAGTTGCGCATGATCCCAACCAGGAATATCACAAGCCTTAATCGGCTCGTAACCCAGTCGGATACGCGAATGAATCGGGTCTCGGGGATTTTCCGTGGTCAGCCAACAAACATGGTAACCATCGATCTTCGGAATATCTGGCAATGCAGATTGGAAAAATTGTTGGCGAAACTCATCGACCCGCTGATCGTCTGACAGTGCTCTATCTTGCGTCACAGGCCTATCCTGCATGTGACGGTCACCGCGCACTTCTGATTCATCGGAGTTCAGTCTCGTGTCTGTTCTACGCTTAGCTACCATGATTATGCTCCCCCCGCATTAGCTTCGGTATCGTACGTAGCGTACGACTTCAAATACTTGTTGCGGAGCACTGGATCATCCCAAACACCAGCCTCGATCATAGCTTCTTTCCTATCGGGGCTGATATACACTTCGTTCTTCTTCAACGGACGCTCGCGCCCACCAGTTCGGAACTGAGGACCACGGTTGGCAGGTTTACCTGCTCCGTTCCCTCTTTTGGAACCAGTTCTAGAATCGAACCGGCCCGGTATTGCTTCTTGGGTACGAGTACGCAACTCGTCCCAGTAATCTTTGGATGTAGGATCGAATCCCTCTTCGACTAGTGACCTGTCGATCTGCAGAACTGCCTGCGAATCTTGATCACGGCCCTGAGGATCCCACCAGGAATTATCGACCATGAACGATTGGGCGTGCGCTACGTGCCGAGGATCCAACGGCTGCTGTTGTGCAGCTGGAGAACCTCGTTGCGGATTCGTTGATAAGTACTGCTTGGCATCTGTCAGTTCTTTCAGGTTGTCGCGAATAGTGTCGCGATGATCGAGCGCTTCGGCCAGGTTCTTGCCGTCATTCTGCTCTACAGCCTGTTGGATGACTGAGTTAGCAAGCTGCAAATCAGATTTGGCTTTACCAATCGCACCATCAACGTTCGCTATCTCACTACCAGTTACGCGTGCGTGAGTCTCCTGCTCGAAATGACTGAAGCGTTGCTCCAGCTGTTCATTTCGGTTTTGCAGGAATTTCAGTTCGCGTTCTGTTCGCTCGCGAGCCTCTTTTTGGCGACTACGACGGGACTTGTTTTCCTTTCGACGACGCTCTCGCTTATCGTCTTCGTCATCGTCCTCACGTCCACCACCAAGGCGAGCCTCTTGATCGTCGCCTTCGTCTTCATCTTCATTGTCGTCGTCGGCAGTACCTTCGCCTTCGCCTTCGACTTGACCCTCAGTTTCGTCTTCGTCAGTTACTACAACGAATTCTTCTTCCTGCTCTTCTTCGACTGTCTTTGCCTCAGCCATGCTCTATCTCCTACAGATAAGCGACGACCTCTAAGGGATCGCATGTTATTTGACCAATAAGGTCCAGATCGTTAAACAGAGCGAAACATGCCTTGTCGGCACCCGTCTGTTGACGCACTTCATCACTCAGGTCTACATCCCATCTGTCGCCGCCATACTTTGGCACGCGTACATAGGTTCCAACCTCACACCATTCACCTTCCGGCCAGGTTTCCAGAGAGTCGCGATTCTTAAAAGCACCGGGTCCAAGCGTGATGACTTTAGCTACCTGAGTGTTCCAGAACTCGGTCTCCTGGGTCTCATGTGGAACAATGATCCCACCCTTTGTGACTTCACGCGCTGACCGTTTCTGCACCAGAACTCTAGAACCAAACGGGATCAAGCCGGGATCGGCCTGAGGGAATGCTTGGTCGATTGAGTCGTACGACAAATTTGGTCGTCTTATGCTTGTGATACTTGTCATTTAGGTCTCGTCCTCTGCTTCACCTACTACTTCTTCGAACAGCCGCTCGGCGCGACACAGCCCATTGTAAAGTCCACTTGCTTCTCCGTATCCGAAAGCTGATTTGTCCTTCGGTGTCGCGAGCAATGCCAGACAGTTGGTCTGTTCCTCTTTCAGCCTTTGCAGAAGTTTCTGCAAAATCGGTGTTTCGATGGACATACTATCCCCAACGTTATGTAAAGTCTAAGCCGGGGTCATATTCGACGAAGGCACCTTGCCGCATTTTGGACCTCCAGTGTCGCCGCTAGACGATACTGAACTGGCTGGAGTGGCACCCGAACCGGCGTCGAAACCCCCACCCTTCTTGGCTTTGTTGCCTGTCTGAATAGCGGCACCCGTTGCCAATGAGTGATGCTGCCTGATGGGTCCTGCTGGATATTTCTTCATCTTACTCTCCTGTGGAATATGGAGCCCTTGCGGGACAACTACTCGGTTTTCAATTTGCGTCTCGAATCAACCTACCTTAGGTATCCGTGCGAGGCCGGGGGTTCGTAGACCCTGTTCCGGTCTTAATTTTCGACCGATCCGTAGCTGCCTTGACGCCTGCAATCTCCAGAGCTGTGGCATTATCCTCAGCGTTAATAAGTTCACTGGAAGCGGTTTTCATTGCAGTACGCTCATCCTCACCCTGCTCGCGTTCTAAAAGCTCCTTGAGACGAGCGGCGTGCTCAGTGGCTTTAAGCGCGTCTGCGTTGGCTGAGTCTAAAGCCTTCTGCCGCTCCTCGGCATCAAGCTCCATAAAGGTCATCTCCCGCTCGTGCTCACGCGCTTCGCGTTTGTCTACGAGGGTCAATTGAACACGTTCCCGTTCCCTTGAATCGCGAGCGTTATCTGCTTCACGCTCTTGATCGATAGCTGCCATTGCATTCGGATCAACAGGCGGCTGTGGCTCTTCTGGCTGTAGCGACTGCATAACTTCTTGCAGCTGCTGAATCACAGGCATCACACCGGCTAAAACTTTGTCCACCGCAGGAACCACTTCCTGGGATTGCAATGCGAGGTTCTTATCTAGCTCCTTGCGCACGTCGGTGTCACGTAGTTTCATCATCTGTGCAAGCGCATCGTCGTCCATACCTGTGGAAGCTTGCAACAAGTCAACGTTGTAGCTTACGTAGTAGAACGCGATGTGCTCGATGATGTGACCCATGAGCATAGGAATAAACCGTGGAGCGATCAAAGGGTTCATTCCCAAAGCTGGCGACTGCGCATAGTCCAAGTGGACTTGCAGGTGCGCTAACTGATCTTGTTCGGGGAATGCAGACACAGGTCTGCCCATGGTCATCGCTGCGTTTTCATTGACGGCATTCTGTTCCTGCGGTGTGTCATCTGGAAGCAGAAGCTCTTCAGGGTTGGGAATCTTGGTGCGTTCGAGAATACGTTTCTCGACGGCTTTAACATTGTAAACCTCTGGCATCTGCGCAGCACGGTCTGCGACAACCTGCAGTTGAGCCATGCGTTGAACGTCAGAGAAAATCTCGGGATCTGCAACGGGAATGATGTCGTGTGGCGGATCAAAGTCTGATCGCTTAGCCAACGTCTCACCGACATCGTTCTTCATGTCCTCTTCGTCGGCGTACATGCGGTCGATGCGAGTAAGGATTCGTAGCACATGATTCATTGCGCCGAAGAGACGCAGGTGAATTGCGCTAAAGACAGTCATGCCTTCTTCGATCAGTGCGAGAGTCGTACCAACAGGCATCTGAGTGCTCTGCTCGCCTAGCTTCTCGAACGTCGTCTGGACCATTCCTCGTCCAAGCTCCGTAACTACGCCAAGCAATTCGAGCAGAACATTCGAGGGTGGGTTGAACGGCACCGGCATGATCAGCTTACGAATGTCGTCGCCAGCTATGCCACCTTCGATCTCAGTAACCGCAGCGATCCGGAGTTCTTTACTCTGTCCACTGAAGTTGGCCCCCTTGAGTCGAATCAAGGTAGGTAGGTTGTTCATGTGAGCCGAATCTAAAAGGGCTCGGAGCGCACCAGTCGCGGCACCTGAGAGGCTACCTATCATCTGGCCGAGACCTATGGAGCACGCTCCGCGCCACGGAATGAACGGGAACTCAACTGCCCAGTACAAAGGCTGCTGCGTTTTATCTTCCTCTTCCCAGTTGCGATTGATTGCAACGATCTTGTGGGAAGCCCCGTCAATTGTGATTCGGTATGGAGCGTACTCGTACTTATCTTCCAATTCGTCGCAGTAGCACATGACTTCGTATTCGTTACGAAGCCCGTCTTCGTTATAAGAATCTACTTTGTCTTTGCCTTCGATAGCATCTGTAGCTTTCTGAGGCTTACTCTCTTCATCGTTGCCAACCATCTTGGCAACGTCAGGTCCCAGGTCGCTGTACATATTGTTCTTAACACGCTGCCCGAACTCGAACTCCGTGATGTGATCAACGAAAGTGAGTCGCTCAGCTGTGTAAAAGTTGGATGCTGCGTACGGGACGTAAACGTCATCGCTCGGCCAATAGGTTGGGACCGGGCGTTTCTTCTTGGAATCATAGACCATTCGCATATACTGCGAGCCGCCTAAGGGAAGTTGGGTCAGGAGCTGCTCCAGCTCGGTGCGAAACTCTGGCATCTGAATCAGGAATTGCCAGTTCATGTAATTCTTTACACGTTCGCCTTTCTTGAAACGATCTCGTTCGGGATTCTCTCCGGGGACGAAGACCTTCACAGGTCCGTTCGGTGGCATCAGCTCTTTGATTGCTCGGGATGCGAAATCAATTGTCGCTTCCGTAAGCATGGGATGTACTGCTTTGCTTGCGCCTTCGAAGTCTGCGCCACCCGGAGATTCTTTGCCGAGGCCCGTACGCTTGATCGCTTCTTCGTAATCTTTCTCGCGTCGCTCACGTGCTTTCTTATCTCGTTCGAGATCTTCTAGTAGTCGCGTCGCAAGAGTGTTCTTTACCTCGCTTTCGAAATCGTCCGCTATGTTGTCGAACCATTCCTTGTTCGGGGCTTTCGCGTCATCATCCCCCATCGAGACAATGGCACCACCGTCATCGGTATCAGTTACTTCATCCGGAACATCTACAAATTCCTCAACTGAACCTGCTTCTTGGATTTCGTCTGCCATCAGTTGGTTCTCCGATACTTGACTGCCATGAGATCACTCATGTGTTGAACCATGTTGGCGAACGCACAAACAGGACACCCTGCATTCGCTCCGACAACAGTCTCAGGTCCAAAGCATTCGAGGGCACCCATGTTGATGAGGTTGCACGCTTCCCAGCAAGGATCCATTTCACCTGCCGCAAGCTTCGCACTCAACTCTTCAGGAGTGCCGGAGATCAAGTCACTGAGACCTCGTTCCTGCAATGCTTTCAGTAGTTCTTGCCAGTGGCCTTCGCACCATTGAATTGCGTGCGCGCCTTCGATAGCTGGGTCGAGTGGAGGTTGAGGTAGATCGAGTGTGACGGGATCAGTCATAAGGATTCGATTTCTTCTGTAGTCTTCGTTCCGCAATTTCGCGTGCGCGGGCTCTCTCGCGATCTTCGGTGGAGTCTACCACGGTGAATGGACCAAAGAATTTGTCCATCAGAAGACGTAGTCCCTGCGTTGCGCTATCGAGTAAATCGTCCCTCTCCACCGATCCTGGCCCGACATAGGAACAGACCTGAGAGACCAATGGATCCGCCCAAGTCTTAAAGTTGCCGGGATTTATGTCTGATTCAACTGCCCATACCCTGCCTGCCGCGAACATTGGTGAAACGTAATGAAGCCTTGTTAGCTTGTCTTCATTACCCGGATTGTACCCGTGAGTCAAGATGTTCTCCTCGGAGAGCTGCTGCCGGATAGAGATTCCGGAGGCTTTCTCTTCGATAAGAATGATGTCTGGTTGACGCCCCTGATGCTTGGCACGCTGCCGTTTTGGCAGTATCACAGGCTTCAGAAAGGGCTCGTCTGCATCACCATACGTGTACTTCATCTCTTTTTTGATGCGACGCACCAGATTAGGAAAGCCCAGCCAATCTTCCCAAGCGTCGAGCAGCATTGCGTTCGGCAGGGGAGGCTTTCCTTGTCGAGGGATATTGAACACACCCCAGACGCTACATGCTGTTGGATCGTTTTCTTGACGTCGCTTGTCATAGTTGCGCTCGGTAAATGCCGGGTCGATAGACATGACGACGTAACTGAACTTCGGCAACGCTCTGTCTGCAGGCCAGGTGCGCCACTGGCTGCGTTGAACGAACCCCTCCTCTTCCGGATCCAGAACCTCACCGTGAATCTCTTGACGACCGACACGTGTGCCTTCGTACTTTGCAATGGATGCGAAGAAGTAATCTGTCAGATTCTCGCGGTTCTCGTACGTGGCACCTACGACATCGGCAGTGCCCTTGTCTTGCTGCAGTCTGCGCACGAATGGGGTCGGCTTCGGAGTACCTGTTACGCACATGCGTGGAGTGTCACCGAGGCGCAATCCGAAGAGCAGGTTGTCCCACGCCTCCTGTGGATACTTCCAGGATGCGATCTCATCACACCATGCAGCTGCATGCTGCGGACCACGTAAACGTTCAGGCGTATCCCCGGCAAACCCACGAATGATCGAACCGTTCTTCAGCGTGAGAGATGGTAGCGCTTGGTTACGATCATGGATGAGCTGCGGAGGGATAACAGACAACAGTCCGGTCGGTCCTTCGAAGCACGTGTACCGAACGTCGTCATGCGTCGGAGAGATCACTGCGTAGAAGCTCGGGAACATCCACGCCTGTTCACCGATCCAGTTCGCACCCGTGAGTGTCTTGCCAAAGCCACGACCTGACCGAATCAGCCAGACGTGTTTCGCCATGCTAAGAAATTCTTCGGGAGGTAGTTGCTTGGCTCGTGCCATCCGCTGCCAGCAGATGCGCCAGCGCAGGAAGTGGAGATCCTCTTCGGAGAACATCTGCAAGACCTCGGCAGTGTTCTCGGGTAGCTGTTCTTTTATCTCGTCTTCGAGGTCATCAAAGTCGAAGTCGTACTCGAAAGCAGCGGGCTGGTGGACGAGCCCAAAGTTGAGCGAGATTAAAGCCAATGCGGTAACTTCCTATACGGTTGACCAAGTATTTCCGCGCCAGCTTAGCTGAAAAAGAAGGGGCTCGTCTAGGAGCCCCTCTCTGCAAGTACCTTATCGTAGTACCGTTTCTTCGTCTTCAGCTTCTTCAGCGCGGTGTGTGCACGCTTCAGCTTGGCCTCCCACCGCTTGATGTTCGCGTCCACTCGTGCAGCTCGGATCGCAACTTTGTCCTGCTTCTTCTTGGGTTCCGCGTAGGGTTCGTCGCGCAGGAACCGGCGACAGATAAGCGCTGCACCGTCCCGCTCGAACCTCAGCTGTTGGTTGGAGTGAGCGTCACCCGTCAGTCTGCGTTCGAGCCAATGGCTCATGTCGTGGTTGATGTCGTGCCACCCCTGATCGGGGTTGACGGTGAACGTTCCGTACTGTGCCCAGGTGCGTCGGTTCCCTGATCCGATGTAGAAGCGGTACGGGAACTTCTTCTTAAACACCTCTCGGTAGCGCGCTCGGATGTAGTTCATCGCGAGGTTAGGGTGCACGTTGCGTCGTTGTGCGTTAGTAGATTGCTCGTTCCAGATCTTCTCAACGACTCGGTTGTAATCTTCTGGTGTCGGCACTTTTCTGATGTGCATCTCTGTTCCTTCTCTTTACACAGGAACGTTAGTATAGCACATCTAGAAAAATTTTGTTTTTGCAGTTAGCAGCCGATTACGTCAACGTTGTCGAATTCGCCTGTCTGGGCAGCACTACAGTCCGTTCTCGGTGGACCTGTGCCAACCTTGCAATAGAACGTAACTTCGTCGGGTGGCTCGCCGCAGATGTAAGCGTCCGCTGATTCTTTCTTAGCGAACAGAGCTGGGAATATTAATGCGACAGCAACGACTCCCACGAAAAATGCGATGAGTAATTTGAATCCTCTTCTCATGACTATCTCCAGTCGGCGGAATCGAAATGATCGAACTCGATACCCACGGTTATCAGCATTAAAACGATGCAAGTCCAGGGTCCAGTCTCAGGCAACACGAACATCCAAATGATTAGGAGTTCGAGTGCCCAGCGGATCATGTGGCCGACTTGCTTGTGCATTAGCTCACTTGTAAAACAGAAGCCTGTAGGAAACGAGAGCCTTCGACCCGTCCGTCTGCTCCGGTATCAGCATTCTTACCGCAACGAATTGAGTGAGTTCCTGATGTAGCTCCCATGTTTAAGCCACCGACAATTGTGATGTACGTGCCATCGGGAGTGGCTGATCCGTCCGTAGGCACTACCACGATGTTCGTTATGACATCACCTATCCCTGACTCCAGAGCAAAAGTACCTGATATGCCAGCCGCCTGATTGGAGTAAGTAAGAATTCCCTTGAAGACTGCGTTGGTGTCGATGACCATCTCGACTTTCATGTCATCTGCTGCAGGGGAAGTAACTTCAAGAGCAGCATTGATCATGTAATTCCGGTTGATATCGGGCTGGAAGGTCGCAGCCTCAACAAAACCTGTACCGGTGACCAAGAGCGCTGAAGCATTCATGAATGTCAAATTCAACGCAGCGATTTCAAAGTCGTTACCGTTGTCGTTGGTATACATGAGCGACTGCGAGAAGCCTTCGTCCAGCACCCAGATCTGACCGTAAGTAGCTACATCAGCCGATGCAGCTGCCTTCTCTCCTATAAAAATGTTGCCAGACTGGAATACGTCGCCGCTGACACGACCGATTGACCAGAAGCGAACAGGCACTGCTTGCCCATCTTCGATACCGATCTCTGCAGTCTCGCCCGTAACCGTGCCCGCACCGTCGTAGCGTATGTTCATGCCTGTGATGGCACTCGACTCACGGAACTCGATGACCGAGTCTAGGTTCGCGGCTGTGTAGAAGCGGAAAGTCTGATCGGTTACCCGTGCAAGGCTACCCAGTTGGAAATTGTCACCATCGAAGGTCAGGTCAACATCACCCTCGATGTCTGTCGCGCCGGTCCATACCGCGAGCTGGTTATTCACTGGCGTGCCGGAGATGCCCACACCACTAGCAGTCAGGTCAAATGAGACACCAGCCTCAGTGATGTAATTCAGACTATCATCTGCGGAGTTGACCCAGAGTTGTCCTTGACCAGCGATGTTCGCTTCTTGTGCGGCCTGTTCAACCAGGAAAAGTGTGCCGTTACCAACCTCAACTCCGTGGTTAAGAGTCTGAAGACGTGGAGTAGCACTGGTACCTGCGTAGAGAGAACAGCCGCCAATCGTTTGGTCGCCATCAAGGTGCAAACGAATTCTGTTGCCACCACCAATACCAACTCGGAATATGTGGTGACGACCAGCGATGTGATTTCTATAGATAACGTCAGTGAAGAATTCATTGCCGATGCTGGCTCGTACCGTTCCGTTCTGATACTCAAATTGGATGCCACAATCTTCTGCGTCAGTGTTACCAACTCTTCGAATGCCTGTGAGTCCCAGACCTTCTGCGATCACAGCGATGTTGGCTGCACCATCAACGAGCTGAGTTGGTGCTCCTCCACCTAGATCACTCGTAGTTAATGCACGTTCGAGACCTGCCCCCGTGACGGTGTTGTTGACCAAGAATCCGCCTGCTGCGAGGGATGCCGTCTCCGCTGCAGTCACGCCGTTATGATTCAAGAACACACGACCATTGTTTTCAAGCGACATTAATACGTTGCCAACCGCTCCCGCAGCATCAGTCTGGAAGAATGCAGTCAATCCAACGATG
>TARA_R110002126_G_scaffold1443_30_pt1 | contig 17206 bp, 17 predicted proteins | sample TARA_R110002126 | Tara Oceans TARA_R110002126 (sample SAMEA4397536) | marine metagenome | biome: Polar Biome; feature: [DCM] deep chlorophyll maximum layer (ENVO:01000326); material: water (ENVO:00002006), including particulate matter (ENVO:01000060) such as... | depth 30 m
GGTCGATGCCTTGCGGCGCGGCGACAGACCGGCCGCGTACAACGCTTCGCAGGCATAGATATTCCCCACCCCGGCAACAACGCGCTGATCCAGCAATGCGGACTTTATCGGTGTGTTCCTGCCTTTCAGCCGGGCCGCCAGCACCGCGCCCGTGAAGGCCGGCCCGACGGGTTCGGGCCCGAGATGGCGGATCAGCTTGTGATCGTCGAAGCTGTCGCGGTCGGTCAGGGTCATCAGGCCGAAACGGCGCGGATCGGAAAACCGGATTACGGTGCCGTTTCCGACGTGGAATACAATGTGTTCATGCGCGCCGTGGCCGCCGGGATCGTGGACAAAGCGGCCCGGCCCTGAGGCGGGCCCGCCGGGCCGGTCTGCCGGCGTTTCGATGACCATGCGCCCCGACATCCCGAGATGCGCCAGCAGAACGGTGCCGTCGTCGAATTCGCCGACCAGATACTTGGCGCGGCGGCCCAGTTTTTCGAGCGTTCGGCCCTGCAGCCGGTCGATGAAATCCTCCGGCACCGGAATGCGCAGGTCATAACGCCGCACCTCGACGCGCTCAACCCGGCGGCCTTCCATGACCTCGGCCAGACCGCGGCGTACAGTTTCGACTTCGGGGAGTTCGGGCATATTCAGAAGGTAGCGGGAAGCGTCCGTGCGCGCTATCCTCAAACACATGGAATCAGAGACAAATCAGCACCCCGGCCCCGAAGATGCGGGGGACGGCGACAGGATCGATTTCGGCTTTCGCCGGGTCGGTCCGGCGGACCACACGTCGATGGTGCGCGGCGTGTTCGATTCCGTGGCGCGCCGATACGATCTTATGAACGACCTGATGTCGGGCGGGCTGCACCGGCTGTGGAAAGCGGCCCTGCTCGACCGGCTGGCGCCGAGGCCTAGTATGACGCTGCTCGACGTTGCCGGCGGCACCGGCGATATCGCCGAAGGCTTTCTCAAACGCGGCGGTGCGGGCGCCGTGATCTGCGATATCAACCGCGAAATGCTTTTGGCGGGACGCGACCGGTCGCTCGACCGCGGTGTCGCGCAGGGACCGGCACGGATATGCGGCGATGCCGCGGCCCTGCCCGTCGCCCGGTCCAGCGTCGAGGCCTGCACGATCGTATTCGGTTTGCGCAACGTGACGCGCCGGACGCAGGCGCTGGCGGAAATGCGCGACGTGCTGAAGTCGGGCGGGCATTTTATCTGTCTCGAATTCAGCCCCGCCGTCCTGCCGCAGCTGAAACCGGTCTACGACATGTATTCTTTCAAAGTGCTGCCGTGGCTCGGCCAGCGGGTTGCGGGCGACCGCGATTCATACGCGTATCTCGCGGAGAGCATCCGCACATTCCCGGAACCGGATCGCCTGGCCGCGGAAATGGCCGATGCCGGGTTCGGCAACATCACCCAGACACCGATGTCCGGCGGCATTGTCTGGATGCATTCAGGCTGGCGTGTCTGAGACATGTTTACAGGCCTGCGCCATTTTCGCCGTGTAGTTACGGTCGCCCGTATACTGGCGCGCCACGATGCGCTGTTTCCGTTCGAGCGGCTCGGCGTTCCCAAAATCGTCCTCGGCATGCTGCGGCTGGTGCTGATCGCCCCGCGCAGGCGGGAATTCCGCCGAATGCGACCGGGCGAGCGCCTGACCGCGGCGATGACGGTGCTGGGACCGGCCTTCGTAAAGCTTGGCCAGGCGCTGTCGGTCCGCCCCGACCTGGTCGGCGACGAACTTGCCGACGACCTGACATCCCTTCAGGACGACCTGCCCGCCTTTGACGGATCCGACGCCCGGGCCGCGATTGCTGCGGAGCTCGGCAGACCGGTGGACGATCTGTTCACGTCTTTCGACGATACGGCGATTGCCGCGGCATCGATCGCGCAGGTCCACAAAGCGGTGACGCCGGACGGCGATACGGTCGCGGTCAAGGTACTGCGCCCGGGCATTGAAGCGGCCTTTGCCCGCGACCTCGAACTCGCGCGCTGGGCGGCATACCGTTTCGAGAACCTGCGCCCGGACCTCCGGCGCCTGCGCCCGGTCGAAGCGGTGAACACCATTATCCGGTCGGTCGAGATCGAGATGGACCTGCGCTTCGAAGCAGCCGCCGCAGACGAACTGCGCGAGAACTTCGACGGCGATCCGACGTTTTCCGTCCCCGCCGTCGACTGGCTGCGCACCGGCCGGCGCGTGATGACCACCGCCTGGATCGATGCGACCCCGATGAACGATCTGAACGCGGACGCCCTGGGCCCCGATCGCGAGACGATCGTCGCGAATTTCGCGCGGGCGTTCTTCCTGCAGGTGTTCCGCGACGGTTTTTTTCATGCCGACCTGCACCCGGGGAATATCTTCATCGACGATGACGGCGTCATCCATGCGGTCGATTTCGGCATCATGGGGCGGCTCGACCGCCGCACCCGGCAATACCTCGCCGAAATGCTGCACGGATTCCTGACCGGCGACTACAGGCGCGTGGCGGACGTGCATATCCGTGCCGGTTATGTGCCGGCGGACCAGTCGGCGGACGAATTCGCCCAGGCGGCGCGATCGATTGCAGAACCCATTCTCGGCCTGCCGCTGAGCGAAATCTCGCTTGCCCGGCTGCTGGCGCAACTCTTCACCGTCACCGAAAAGTTTCAGATGCAGGCCCAGCCCCAGTTGTTGCTGCTGCAGAAAACGATGCTCGTCGCCGAAGGCGCCGGTCGCCAGCTCTATCCCGATATCAACATGTGGGAACTGGCCCGCCCGCTGATCGAGGACTGGATGATCGAGAATATGGGGCCGGAGGCGCGGATGCGCGAAGCGGCGGAGGATATGCTGGACACGCTGGAGCGGCTGCCGCAGCTGATCGCCGACATGGAAGAATCGATCGGTTCGGCGGCGCGCAACGGGTTGAAAATCGACCCGGCATCGCTCGAATCCTTCGCCAGGGGCCAGCGGCGGGGCGGAAGCTGGCGGATCTGGGCGTTTGCAGCGGCGGCGGCGGTCGTTGCCGTCGCGATTTTCGATTGAGCGCATTATGTTGCCGAAACGCTTTAAAATCATTAGGTTACCGACTTTCCAGCGACAGCAGGGGCGATAGATGCTCCACGGCAAACGCATTCTTCTGATAATTTCCGGCGGTATCGCGGCCTATAAAAGCCTCGACCTGATCCGGCGCCTGCGCGACCGGGGCGCCGCCGTGCGCTGCGTGCTGACGGAGTCGGCCACGCAGTTCGTGACGCCGCTTTCGGTGTCGGCGCTCAGCGAAGACCGGGTCTTCGGCGATCTGTTCTCGCTGACCGACGAAGCCGAGATGGGCCATATCCAGTTGTCCCGCGACGCCGACCTCGTAGTCGTGGCGCCGGCAACGACCAATATCATGGCGAAGATGGCGCAGGGCATCGGCGACGACCTGGCGACCACGGTGCTGCTCGCCACCGACAAGGACGTGATGGTCGCACCGGCGATGAACGTGCGCATGTGGGAACACGCCGCGACACGCGACAACGTCGCGACCCTGAAATCCCGCGGCGTACGGTTTGCCGGGCCGACCGAAGGCGCGATGGCCTGCGGCGAATTCGGCGAAGGCCGCATGGTTGAGCCGCTCGAGATCGTCGCCGAGATCGAGGCCTATTTCGCGGCCTCGGCCCCGCTGTCGGGCCGCCGCGCCATCGTTACCAGCGGGCCCACCCATGAAGCGATCGATCCGGTCCGCTATATCGCGAACCGGTCGTCGGGCAAGCAGGGCCACGCCATCGCCGCCGCGCTGGCAGGCCTCGGCGCGAAGACTGTCCTGGTGACGGGGCCGACCGACGAGCCCGATCCCGCCGGGGTCGAAATCCTGCGGATCGAATCCGCCCGCGACATGTACGATTCCTGCATGGCGGCGCTGCCGGCCGATATCGCAGTCTGCGCCGCGGCAGTCGCCGACTGGCGTCCGGCAACGCAGGGCGACCGCAAGATCAAGAAGGAAAAGGGTGCCTCGCCGCCGAGCCTGGAAATGGTTGAAAACCCGGACATCCTGGCCGCACTGTCGGCCGCCGGAAACCAGCGCCCCGGTCTGGTAATCGGGTTTGCCGCGGAAACCGACGACGTGGTCGCTAACGCAATTGCCAAACGCGTCCGCAAGGAATGCGACTGGATCGTCGCCAACGATGTATCCCCCGCTACCGGCACCTTCGGCGGCGACGCCAACACCGTGCATCTGATCACCGCTGCCGGCGCGGAAGACTGGCCCGCGATGGCCAAGACCGACGTCGCCGCCCGGCTCGCAGCGCGCATCGCGGAGTATTTCGCCCCCACCACAGAGGCTGCCGAATGACGCAGGTCGATATCGCGGTTACCCGTTTGCCCCATAACGCGGATCTGCCGCTGCCCGCCTATGAGACCGCGCAATCGGCCGGTATGGACCTCGCCGCCGCGATCGATACACCCATGGCCCTGGCGCCGGGCGAACACGCCATGGTGCCGACCGGCCTCGCGATCGCACTGCCCGCCGGATATGAGGCGCAGGTCCGCCCGCGATCGGGACTGGCGGCCAAGAACGGCGTCACGGTTCTCAACACGCCCGGTACCGTCGATGCCGATTACCGCGGCGAAGTAAAAGTGATCCTGGTCAATCTCGGCGATGCGGTGTTCGAGATCGAACGCGGCATGCGGATCGCGCAGATGGTCATCGCGCCGGTCACGCAGGCCAGCTTCACGGAAGTCGCCGAACTGCCCGAAACGGCGCGCGGCAGCGGCGGGTTCGGTTCGACCGGCACCTGAAGGGGCGCCCCCGCATGGATTTCACGGAGAACCAGATACAGCGCTACGCCCGCCACATCGTCCTGCCGGAAGTCGGCGGGGTTGGGCAGGAAAAGCTGCTGAAGTCGCGCGTCCTGGTGATCGGCGCCGGCGGGCTCGGCGCGCCGCTGCTGATGTATCTTGCCGCCGCCGGCGTCGGCACGCTCGGGGTCGTCGATGACGACGTCGTCGATCTGTCCAATCTGCAACGGCAGGTCATCCACGCGACGGATGCAATCGGCAGAGCCAAGGTCGACAGCGCCGGGCGCACGGTCCACGGCATAAACCCGGATATCGGGTTCGTTCCCCATCCCGTCCGCCTGACTGCCGAAAACGCATCGGCGCTGATCGCCCGGTACGATCTTGTGGCCGACGGCAGCGATAATTTCGAAACCCGGTTTCTGGTGAACGACGCCTGCCACCTGGCCGGCAAGACGCTGGTTTCGGGCTCCATCCTGCGGTTCGAAGGCCAGATCGCGACCTTCCGGTCGGGGATCGGCGGCGGCGATCCCTGTTACCGCTGCCTGTACCGCGAAGCGCCGGCGCCGGGACTGGTGCCGAGCTGTTCGGAAGGCGGCGTTCTCGGCGCGTTGGCCGGCATGGTCGGTTCGCTCCAGGCGGTCGAGGTGCTCAAGGAAATAATGGGGATCGGCGACAGTCTTGCGGGCTGGCTGCTGATCTACGATGCGCTCTATGCCGAAGTGCAGAAGATGAAACTGCCGCGGGATCCGGATTGCCCGCTCTGCGGCGATGCCCCGTCGATTTCCGACCTGTCGGCCTTCGCCGCGTAATGGCGTCTCCCGACAAGCTGTCGCTTATCATTCAGTCCGGCGATTTCGACCGGGTCCATTACGCGCTGGTCCTGGCAAGCGCCGCCCTTGCCGTCGGCAAACCGGTGACGCTGTTTTTCACCATGGCGGGCACGCGCGCGCTGACCCGAGAATGGGCCGAGGATGCCGCCAGTGCCGGACGGGATAAAGCGTTGGCGTCGGAAGGGCTCGCCACGTTCGAAGATCTGCTCGACGCCTGCCGCGAACTGCAGGCAACGTTCATGGTGTGCGAACTGGGGCTTCGGGCCGAAAAGCTGGACGCGGACGACCTGCGCGACGATATCGTTATCGCAGAGGGCAGCGCCGTCAGTTTTCTGTCGGATGCGTCGGGCGACGGGGCGATGCTCTACGTCTGATCGCAGGCGCCGGTTCAGACTTCGTATACCCGGTCGGGCGGGGTATGCCGGTCGACGAAGCTCTGTATATTCACGATGACCTTTTCACCCATTGCGATGCGGCCTTCATGGGTAGCGGAACCGAGATGCGGCGCAAGCACCACATTGTCGAGCCCGAGCAGCGCAGGTTCGATTTCCGGTTCGCGCTCGTAGACGTCGAGCCCGGCACCGGCGATCTTTCTGTCCGCCAGCAACCGCGCCAGAGCGGCCTCGTCGATGATCTCGCCGCGGGCCGTATTCACCACAAATGCATGCGGTTTCAACATGTTAAGGCGTTCTTCGTTCAGCAGGTGATGGGTTTCCTTCGTATGCGGGCAATTGATCGAAATGAAGTCCATATGGGCGAGCATCTGGTCGAGGCTTTCCCAATACGTCGCTTCAAGTTCGGATTCGATCTCGGTATGGAGCCGCCGCCGGTTGTGATAGTGGACCGTCATGCCGAAGCCCTGCACCCGCCGGGCAACCGCCTGGCCGATCCGCCCCATGCCGATAATGCCGAGACGCTTTCCCGAAATCCGGTGCCCGATCATGAAGGTCGGCGACCAGCCCTGCCATTTCCCGGACCGGACAAGCCGGTCGCCTTCGGTCAGACGCCGGGGGGCGGCCAGCAACAGACAGGCGGTCATGTCGGCCGTATCGTCGGTCAGCACGCCCGGGGTATTGGTGACGGCGATCTTGCGGGCGGCAGCGGCATCGAGGTCGATGTGATTGACCCCGACCCCGAAATTGGCGATCAGTCCGATCGATTCAGGCAGGCGGGCAATGATGTCGGCATCGATCCTGTCGGTCACCGTCGGCACGAGAACATCGGCGCCCTCTGCCGCGGCGACGATGTCATCCGCCGACATGGGCGTATCGGCCGCGTTCAGGCGTGCCTCGAACAGCTCCATCATCCGCGTTTCCACGTCGCGCGGCAGGGTGCGTGTAACGATGACGACTGGTTTTTTTCTGGCCATACCCGGCCGGTCTCCCTTTGGTTTTCGTATCTGGCGTATCAGGGCAGCGCGCAGTTGTCCAGAGACGTTGCCGGGGCCGCGGGCCGGTTCGCCCTAAGGATTCGTCCGGTATTCGTCCGTGTGTCTGAACACTTTGGTGCGACCATCGCATCGCCGGGCCAGCAGGTCTATCGAAGGCATGGAGCGATTCACGCAGGCGGTTATAATGGCCGCCATGATCCGTTCCCTCAGATTTGTGATTTCAACCTTACTGATCGCCTGCGTGCTGATGGCGACACCTGTAACGCTTATTGCCGACACCGGTTTGCCATTGCCGCGCTTCGCCTCGCTTCGGGCGAACAAGGTTCATCTCCGGACCGGGCCGGGCATCCGCTATCCGGTCGACTGGATATTCGTACAGCGGTACATGCCGATCGAAATCGTCGCCGAGTTCGAAAACTGGCGCAAAGTGCGCGACTGGCAGGGAACAGAAGGCTGGGTGCATCGCACCATGCTGTCGGGGAAACGTACAGCGGTCGTTAAGGGCGGTGTACAGCCGCTGCGCCGCAAACCGGATTCAAATGCCGCGATGACGGCGCGTGTGATGGAGAAGGTCATCGCCCGCATTCTGGAATGCGAAGGCCAATGGTGCCGGGTGGAGATCGACAAACAACGGGGCTGGATGCGCCGCGCCCATATCTGGGGCGTATACGGCAACGAGACGCTAAACTGACGAATGTAATACAAATAACCTACATATAATTCGAACGTTTTACTATCGCTTAAAGGTATTCCTTCAGACTGCCTGACGGTTCGGATGTCTTGGCGATCCTTCAAGGTTCCGAACGTCAATCGACAGACATAAGGAAACCCCATGAAACATCCATTCTATCGTTGTGCGGCCGCCGCGTTCGTCGCAACGGCCCTTTTCGCCGGCCCCGCCGCAGCGGAGGAAGATCATATTGCTCCGATCAAGGAACTGGCCGCAACAAAAGTCGCGGTCTGGACGGCAAGCCCAATCCTGGTTGACGCCGTCAACGCCCAGAACGCGGCGAACGCCGCGATCACCCAGGGCGATATAGACAAGATGGACAAGACATGGCGCGCCGAAATCAAATCCGGCGGCGGCCCCATGTCACAAAAGATTCTGGCCAACGCTCTTTCCGCGTATCTGAAGAAAGTCAAAAGCGAATCCGCCGGCCTGTATTCCGAGATATTCGTCATGGACAACAAAGGGCTGAATGTCGGCCAGAGCGACCCGACGTCGGATTTTTGGCAGGGTGACGAAGCGAAATGGCAAAAAACGTACAGTGCCGGGCCGAAAGCCGTTCATATCGGCAAGGTTAAAACCGACGAATCGTCTCAGACGCTTCAATCTCAGCTCAGCATGTCGATTGTGGACCCGGCCAACGGCAAGGTTATCGGCGCGGTCACCATTGGGGTAAACGTCGAACAACTGGTCGAATAGCGACCCCGCAACAATTGAGGTCTGACTGAGTCTCCGTTTATAGGGCAACAATCAATATGATCACAAAAACCAGTGAACCGGCCGAACCGAGAACTGAAAAAAACCCCCAGCAAAACGAAGGCCCGCCTGAACGGGGAACATTCTGGACCATCGGGCGAAAGGCGGCGGCAATTATCGCCGTCGCCGTCGCTCTGGGCATCGCCGCCCAGACAACCCTGCAATATGGATCGGCCCAGAACCGTATTCTCGAGCAGACACAGTCGAGTGCCGCCTCGATTACGGAATTGCTCGCATCTCAGATCCCGGGCGCGCTCCGGTGGAAAAAACCGGCCGTCATAGCGAACGCTTATAAAAAATTCGCGAATGACAGCCAGACCGGATTCGCAGGACTGGTTGCATTCTCTGCTGACGGTCGAACGGTAAACAAATTCGCCTCCGAGGAACTGAAAACATACGACCTTTCCGGTGCGGCCCTGACCGCCGAGACTGCAGGGGCCGGTACGGTTCTGCAACATGCGGAATCCCACGTCGTCACCATCGTTCCTGTAATGAGCAAAGGCGGTAAATTTCTCGGCACCCTGGCGATTGCATGGAGTCTCGAGAAGATTCAGGCAGAGGCACGCTCAGCGGCGTTCCGGGCTCTTATCGTCGCCAGCATGGTCGTTCTGTTCGTTGGCGGGCTCCTGACCTTATTCGTTCGACGCGTTATCAGCCGACCGATCGGCAACGTCACACGCGCTATGGACAACCTCGCTCAGGGGGATCTCGAAACGGAAATCCCGTTTCAGGGCCGCGGTGATGAAATAGGGCAGATTGCGGGCGCGCTTCAGGTGTTCAAGGAAAAGCTGCAGGAAAATCGTCGTCTCGAAGCGCAAACGCGGGACGCCGAACAGAAAACAGCCGCGGAGCAAAAACGCGTTGCGGAGGAACGCGCCCTGGCGGAGGCAGAACGCGCCGCCGTATTCGAAACAGCAAGCGAGTTGGCGACCGATCGCGCGGAATACATTCGCTTTGTATCGCGTGCCTACGAACACCAGATATCGTTCTACATGGAATCGCTTTTGGCCGCCCTGGAGAAAGTCCGGAGCACCGGCGACGCCATCAAAACGAACGCAGACAACACATCGAACAGCGCCGCTGCCGTGTCCAAAGCGTCGGACCAAGCGGCATCCAACGTCGATACCGTTGCCGCGGCTGCAGAAGAATTGTCTTCATCGGGCGACAGAATTTCAACAATTGTGGCAGACAGCGCCGCAGTTGCCGAAAAGGCCGTTGAAGAAGCCCGACGTGCCAGCGAGGGTGTTGTCGTTCTCGACGAAGCGGCACAGAAAATTGGCGAAGTGGTCAATCTGATCAACGATATCGCAAGTCAGACCAATCTGCTGGCGCTTAATGCAACGATCGAAGCCGCCCGTGCGGGGGAAGCCGGCAAAGGCTTCGCAGTGGTCGCGACCGAGGTCAAATCCCTCGCCGACCAGACTGCCAGAGCGACCGAGGATATTTCCGAACAGGTAAACGAAATCCAGCAGGCAACCGGCGTTGCCGTAGGAGCAATCAACGAGATAAGCTCGACCATCAACCGTGTCGCCGAGTGCACTGACGCGATTTCAGAAGCGGTTGTTCAGCAAAAGGCTGCGACAGGCGAAATCGCGCAGAGTGCAAGCGGTGCCGCAACCGGTACACGCCAGGTGACCGACAACATCAAAACGGTCAACACAGCAGCAGATCAGACCACCAGTGCCGTCGAAGATCTGCACCGATCGGCAGAAGACCTCGCCGGCGAAACCAGGGATCTCGATGAATTGCTGGAAAGGTTTCTTGTCGACGTAAGGTCTTACGAGGAACGCGTTGACTACCGGAATGTTGACACCGGATCGGATCGTCAGGTCGCCGCCTAACCCGACGATATTCAACCTCACGATATGATGAAACGCCCGGGTACTGAATTACCCGGGCGTTCAAAAATGCTTTAGGATGTTGACTTCGGCGCGCTAGGCGTCAGCAGCGGGCACACAGTAGCCGCGCAGCACGACTTCGTTTCCGGCGCCCCGGTATTCGACGGAACTGAAATCGCCCCCCATCGCAAGCGATATACCCCGACCGTGGAGAAGCTCAGTCGGCGCCGCCTCGGGATCGGTGTAGGTGGCCCAGTCGAAGCCCTCGCCCTGGTCGGTCACGTCGATACGGAACGCATCGCCGGTCAGGCGAATCTCGACGGTCGCAGCCCTGTCCCGCAGTTCCGGGGCGCCGAGGCGCCGCTCGATCTCCGTCTGCCATGTTCCGCTTTTCAGCAGCTCGGTCTTTTCATCGAAGCTGATCCCGAGATTGCCGTGCTCCACCGCATTGACGATGATTTCCCGCAGCCCCATCGTGGCGATCGGACCCAATGCGAGTACGGCGGTGACGATCTTCACGCAGATGTCGATGTCGTCGAAGGTTTTGACTCGCAACGTTGCGTGAAAATCCTGGAATGCTTCGCGCCCCGGCAGATCGATACTGTCGTCGCAAAGCAGCGTCCGGGATATCCATTCGAATACGCCGACCGAAATATCCGAATGGATCAGGCAACCGGGAAGCGGAACAGCACCATGAGCGGCCGCGGGACGCGTTTCCGTGTCCTGACGCGCGCCCTCTGCGGCGCGCACAACGCCAGCAGAAACCCTATTTGCGGAATCCCGTCCCATGGCTATTCGGTTCCGCCGGCAGCAGGCCGGGTCAACATGATCATCGTCAGGTCGTCGTTGAGCGGCCCGGCGGCACGATCGAAGAAATCCGAAAGAATGACATCCATCGGATGGGAATCGCGCGCGATACCGCCGGTCAGCGCCAAGCGCATTCTATCTTCGTCATAGATTGGATTGATCATGTCAGGCGTTTCGGTGAGTGCGTCGCTGTAAAGGAACAGCGAGCTGCCGGGCGGAAAGGGAACCTCGCGCTCCGGGTACTCGGCATCCGGGGTCATCCCGAGCGGACGGCCATCCGACGGCAGAAACCTGCCTTCCGGGTCTTCCGGCGAAATCAGGAACGGTTTCGGCCCGGCGGCAGCCGTATACCGCATGACATTTTCGCGGATATCGACATAACCGGCGATCGCCGTTGCAAACTGTCCGGCTGGCAGCAACCGGTGGAGCCGGCTGTTGATTTTCTCCGCATAAGCCTGCTGATTTCCGCCGTCAAGATTCGTTGCCGCGATCAGGGACTGAAACCGGAAGGTGTTCAGCGATGCGACAACACCGTGGCCGGTGAAATCGACGATGTGAAAACCGAGACGGTCGTCATTCACCGACCAGGCATTCCACATGTCGCCGCCCAGGGCATCGCAGTTCTCGAAATGACTTCGGATTTCGATCCCGTATTTGTCCTGCAATTGTGCAAGGCCCCGCGCGCTGGGCATGATGCGGTGCTGCATGTCGCGCGCCAGCTGCAACTCGCGCTCCATCGATTCCCGGTAATGCGTCAGCTGGCGCAGCATATGGCGGTTTTGCAGATGTATGCCGACACGGGCGAGCAGTTCCGCGTCGTTGATCGGCTTGCCGACCATATCCGTGGCACCGGCCCGGAACACCTCCGCCCGGTCTTCCGCTGAATCGGCAGCCGTCTGCACGAGGACGGGCAGCATCGAAAACCGGGGGTTCGCGCGCAGGGTCTGACAGACTTCAAGCCCGCCCAGGCGGGGCATTTGCAGATCGAGAACCACCAGGTCGGGTTCTTCCGTCTCGATCTCTTCGAGCGCCTCGTCGCCATCGGTCGCAAAGATCAGGTTTTTGTATCCGCCGGCGTTCAGATAGATTTTCAGGAGTTCGCGGATCATTTTCTGGTCGTCGACGACCAGGATTTTCGATTCCCGGATCGACTGCTCGACGGCGGCAACATCCCCGGTGGATGCTTCCGATGGGGTATGCTCGGCGGAGAGGGGCCGGATAAGATTCATGACGGGTTAGATACGGAACAGCATGCAGGACTGCCGAAAGGCTGTCAGGCCACGATCGGGATGACTTCGTTGATCTTTGTGTGTTCGAGAACCGTCTTTACCGGACCATGCGGGCCGCGCAGGCTCAGGTCGATGTTGGTCTGCTTGGTTTCGTCGTTTGCGAAAAGAAGCATGCCGATCCCGGCCGAATCGATGGAATCGAGGGCGGACAGATCGATAATGCATGCCTTTTTCCCCGCATCCGTCGCGGATTTCATGACTTCCTGGAATTCCTTGTAGCTGGAAAACGTCAATTCGCCGGAAAGCGTGATCTCGACATGATCGCCGTGAATACTAACCGCATTCGCCATTGGAATAACTCCTATCCCGTTCCGCCCGGCAAAACAGCCATTGGGCGCAGAACTCGCTATATCAGGGAGTTAGAACATATGTACTACAGATTAATATTTCGTTTGCGCGGCTGATAAATCCCGCCCCGGTCAACCGACGGAATCGGGTACGGCTTCAGCGTTTTTCAGTCGAAATCCTGCGAAAGCGCGGCCCGAACAGGGGCCGGCATCCCGGCGCTATGGGTATAGTTTTCGTGATCGAACCCAACGGTGACCGCGGCGTCGCCGGCCTTGAAGGCAGCGATCTGCACGTCCGTGAACGGGAAATGCACAAACTGGACCGAAGACGCCTTGCCGTCGGCGGTTGTCCGGTCCACGTCGGTTTCCGCAACGCCGGCGATTTTATCGTCGCCGACGGTGATGAATATCCTTTGCTCGACCCCGCCCAGCGTGGCCAGCACCCGGGCGCGGCGATCTGCATCGCCGATTTCGAACATGACTGTAGCGACGAGTTCGCTGCCCTGGGGAATCAGCGGGTTATATGCCGCGAGTTCGTCCGGAATCTGATCGTCGCCGCCCCGCTCGATATAGAGCATTTCGTGGATCTGGTTCCACATCGTCTCATAGTTTTCGAAATAGAACGTCGCATGCGGCCCTACCTCTATCCGGCGGTCTTTTTTGACGCCCATAAGCGCCTTTTTACGTTCCCGGCGGCTGGTGGCGTATTCATCGAACGGCAGAATGTCTTCGCGGGTGACTGTTTTCGGTGAACTCATTTTACTTCCTGTCATGCCGGTAGGATTTTGCGATCAACTGAATCGGGTGGGGTGCGTGTTCCGGTATCGTCGGCGGAGTCTCTTCCTTTTCGGCGAGGCGCTCCATCCCCTGGAGAATATGCAGGCCCGCAAGCGGGCATTCGGACACGACATATTTCGGCGCGGTCTCGATGGCCTTTCGGGCGACCGGGCGGCCGATTTTCAGCGCGGTATCGAAATTGCCCTTCATCATGCCCCAGGACCCGCCGTGACCGGAGCACCTTTCTATGACGTTGACTTCGGCATCCGGGATCAGCCGTAGCAGTTCGGCGGCTTTCTGACCCATATTCTGGGCCCGAGCATGACAGGCAAGATGGACTGTCACGGCGCCATCCAGCGGATCCATACCGTCCGCCAGGCCTTCGTTCTTTGCGATATCGACGATATATTCGCTGATATCGCGCGTCGCCCCGGACAGCAGCTTTATGTCCGCGTCGTCGGGCAGAATCAGGGGCCATTCGAATTTGAGCATCAGCGAACAGCTCGGCGTCAGGGCGACGACGTCATAGCCCTTTTCGATCCAGGGTTTGAATACCGCGGCGACTTTTTTTGCGGCCGCGGCAACGCCTTCGATATCGCCATGCTCCAACTTCGGCATGCCGCAGCACGCCGGATGCAATACTTCGGTTTCGACACCGTTGCGGGCCAGGACTTCCAGCGCATCGGTCCCCATTACGGGATCATTGTAATTGACGAAACAGGTGGCGTAGACGACGGCCTTGCGGCCCTTCGCCGGCGCGGATTCGTTAATTGCCGGCGCATCGGTTTTAGCGCGGGCGGTAAGTGTCCGGCCGTGGAATTTCGGCAGGGCGGCATCCTTGTCGATTCCAGAGACGCTCTGCATCACCGGCCGGGTCAGGCCGTTGCCAGTGCGCGTCGCCCAGTTGGCAAGGGGCGCCACCGCGCCGGCAAGCTTTCCGTTGCGGTCGGTTTCCGAGATCTGTTTGCTGACGAACGGAACGTCGCCCTTTTTCAGTTCCACCGCACGATAACGCAGCATCAGGTGCGGCACATCGAGGTTAAATTCGTGGGGCGGCACGTAAGGGCATTTGGTCATGAAGCACATATCGCAGAGCGTGCAGGCATCAATGACCGGTTTGAAATCCTTTGAATCGACGGTATCGAGTTCCATGCTTTCGGATTCGTCGATCAGATCGAAAAGCAACGGGAACGAGTCACACAGATTGTGACAGCGGCGGCAGCCGTGGCAGATATCGAACTGGCGCCGCAATTCGGCATCCAGCTTTTCTTCATCGTAAAATTCGGCATCCTGCCAGGGAATAGGGTGGCGCTCCGGCGCCCCAAGACCGCCTTCAGACATCTTGTCGTCCTCGACCTGTGTAAGTTCGAATGATGCCGGCAGGGCGGTACAAAACCGTTATACCGCCCGTTACCGGTTTCGGTCGGCGTGCCTTTGCAAGCGCGCCGTGCCGTGTCGCGACGGTCGTTCAGTCGAGCTCGTCGAGCGCCTTCTGGAAACGTCCCGCGTGGGAGCGTTCTGCCTTGGCGAGCGTTTCGAACCAGTCGGCGATTTCGTCGAAACCTTCGTCGCGGGCTTCGCGGGCCATACCCGGATACATGTCCGTGTATTCGTGGGTTTCGCCGGCAACCGCCGCTTTCAGGTTGTTGGACGTCGAGCCGATCGGTTCGCCCGTTGCGGGATCACCGGTTTCCTCGAGATATTCGAGATGACCGTGCGCGTGGCCGGTTTCACCTTCGGCGGTGGACCGGAATACGGCCGCGACGTCGTTATAGCCTTCGACATCTGCCTTTTGTGCGAAATAGAGATAACGCCGATTGGCCTGGGATTCGCCGGCAAAGGCGTCTTTCAGGTTGTTTTCGGTCTTTGTTCCACCAAGTGACGGCATGTCACCCTCCTTGTTTCTGGTTTTTGAGGCAGTTGTTTTCAATCTCCAAAACAACTGTTTCCGTATAGTCCCGGATGACCGTCACCCGCGCGGATGACAGTCACCGAATATATAGGCACGCCAAGGCCAGCCGTCAATAGTTTAGAATTATTCCAGAAAAGAAAAGGGCGCCGTTATTCGGCGCCCGCAATCCGCACGATCACGTCGACGCGCTGCACCTTTTTGCCGTCGGGCGCTTCGGGCAGTTCGGACACGTTGATCCGGTCGCTGGGAATATCTTCGAGCGCGCCGGAATCTTCGTGGAAAAAGTGATGGTGATCGCCGGTATTCGTATCGAAATACGACCGTCCGGCTTCGACCACGACTTCGCGCATCAGTCCGGCTTCCGTGAACTGGTGGAGCGAATTATAGATCGTCGCCAGCGATACGCTGACCCCGGCGGTGCGGGCTTCGACATGCAGGTCTTCCGCCGTTACATGGCGGTTTTCGCCTTCGAACAGCAGCTTCGCCAGCGCGATCCGTTGCCGGGTCGGCCGGAGACCTGCCGATTTCAGCCGGGCAATTACGCCGGTATAGGGCCTGATATGAGGTGCCTGCGTGTCCATACGAATTATATAGGACCTATTACAGTTTTTTTAAAGCCAAAAAACACAAGGGATAATTCGGATATTTGGAATTGATCCAAACTAATCGGCCACGATACCGCCGGAATCCGGCCGATCAGTCCCCTGTGTGCAGCTGATCGATCAGCTGTTTGACCGTCGGGATAAATCCGTTCGAATAGAACGGGTCGTCCTTGAACTTATAGGCGTTATGACCGGCGAACATCAATTGCTCGTCGACCAGCTCGCCATGGACGATGTCCTGGAGCGTCTTCTGGATGCAATAGGACCGCGGATCGGGCCGGCGGCTTGTCGTCCCCGCCTCGTTCTGCGCCCAGTTCGAAAACTGGCATTGCGACAGGCAGCCCATGCATTCGGACTGGTCGATCTGGATCTGCTTGCTTTTCTCGGGCGCGACGAAAATGACCGTGGAATCCGGCGTCCGCAGCCCGTCTGTAAAGCCCTGCGATATCCATTTCTCCGCACGTTCCTTGTCGGCGGCGGTTACATAGATTACCCGGCCGCGTGCGCCGATCTTGAATTCATTGTTCAGCTCGCCGACCGGCTCTTCGAGGAACGCAATCTGGCGGTCCGACCGTTCCTTGAGCTCCTTGAGGAACTCGTTGCGCACCGCCGACGAATAGAAACCCGTGGGGCTGAACTTGTTGAGGAAAATATCGCCTTCGGAGAGACCCAACAGGCGCCTTTTCCATTCTTCCGAAATCGGGCTTTCCTGGGTAAGCAACGGACGCGTACCGAACTGGAAAGCGACCGGCGCAACTTCGGGATCTTCGATCCAGTCCGCCCAGTCCCGCAGGAACCACACGCCCCCGGCCATGACGATCGGCACCGAATTGAGGCCGAGCTCGTTCATTACCTTGCGCAGTTCGGCGACCCGCGGACGCGGGTCTTCGGGGACGTTCGGGTCCTCGCTGTTGGACAGCCCGTTATGGCCGCCCGCCCGCCACGGATCCTCGTAGACGACACCGCCGAGCCATTCGGGATACTTGTTGTAGGCTCGTTTCCAGAGCGCGCGAAAGGCGCGGGCGGAAGAAACGATGGGATAATAATAGACGCCGTATTCGGCGGAAATCTGGGCAATTTTATACGGCATGCCCGCACCGCAGGTTATGCCGTGAATCAAACCGCGGGCGCCGCCGAGCACACCGTGCAGGACGCGTTCCGCACCGCCCATTTCCCACAGCACGTTCATGTGAATACGCCCTTCGCCGCCCGCCATGTCATGGGCGATACGCGCCTGGGCGATC
>TARA_R110002126_G_scaffold42983_1_pt1 | contig 17168 bp, 11 predicted proteins | sample TARA_R110002126 | Tara Oceans TARA_R110002126 (sample SAMEA4397536) | marine metagenome | biome: Polar Biome; feature: [DCM] deep chlorophyll maximum layer (ENVO:01000326); material: water (ENVO:00002006), including particulate matter (ENVO:01000060) such as... | depth 30 m
TTACGGTGGAGGCCGACAGGCTGTTGCAGGGGCAGAGTTAGACAGGGGTCTACTGGATAGGATGGCAGATATTACAGGTACGGGTTATCAAAGCGCGTTTGAGCAGGCACAAAAACAGTTTAATACTGAGCAAGACCGTGCACGACAAGCCCAAGACGTAACTAACAGGTACGGGTTCGATGTCCTAGATGCACAACAAGCAGGCGGTGAAAAGCAACGCGCTATTGAAGCGCAAGGTATAGCTGCTGATATAGCTCAATTTGAGCAGGAGCGTGACTTCGATAAGAGTAATGTACTCTTTAAACAATCTTTGCTCGACGGTATGCCATTAGAGACACAGAATTATACAGCTACACAACCTAGTGGGATACAGAATGTGGGTAATGCACTTAGCGATTCTCTAAGTATTCTCGATCAACTAAGCGCAGACCCAGCAGCTACTCCTGCTGGGGGCTATACAGGGCCAAATTTAACTCAAGCCCAAGCCCAAGCCATGCAAAATCAATATCAAGTAAATTTAACTACTATGGCCCCAAAAGAAGCTATGGAAGCTGCTATGAGACAGGCTGGGTTCGTAATCTAGTATTGAACAACTAGGCTAAAATAATTTAAGGGTACCAACATGAGCAACGGATTAGGATCACTTATGCAAGGCGCAGCGCCACAAGGCCCCGAGCAAGGTATGCCACAAGGTCAGCAAGGTATGCCTATGCCTCCAGCAAATGACCCGCGTATGGCCGCAGCTATGGACGTTGTAGAGGCGGACATCCCTGAGTCTTTGAAGCAATTAGTAAGCGAAAAGGAGTTTGCAGACAAAGCTAAAGAGCTATTGATGTCCGCAGGTGGACAAGCCGCGATGAACCAGACTCCACCTGAACCTCCTACCGTTGCAGAGAGAGTTGAGAAACAAGCTGAAGAAGGGGTTGCAGGGCTTCTAGCAAGGCTATCTCCGGGTATCCAGCAGCAAGGCCAACAGATGGCTATGGCGCAACGGCGTGCTCCTATGCAAGGTCAACGCCCACCTATGCAGGGTCAACGTCCACCTATGCAGGGTCAACGTCCACCTATGCCACAACAAGGTGTATCAGGAATGCCTGCGCGTAATATGATGAAAGCTGCACAAGGTGGTGTAGTTGGGTTTGATGGTACTAAGGGCAGTCAAGTACCTCCGGCAAAGGCGAGCGTACACCCTTTCACTTTTTTAAACTGGGCGCTTGGTAAAGGTATAGATTTAACAGTGCTAGGTGCAAAAGAAATAGCGGCGCTAGCTGAGGAATTTTCTAATACTGAAGTTGGGCAAAATCAACGTAGCGTTTTAGGAGAAGTTGCTAGTGGAGCTGCGGGGGTAATAACAGATGCAATACCTAGTGCGTTATCCCAAGAAGAAATAGGTGCACGCGAGGCAAAATTAGAAAGCGGTAGGGGGGGTCTAAGTTCCTTGCTAAAACGAAAACGCCCAGATGATGCACAAGCAAAAGCCAATCCCACGGGAGGTGGGATAGCAGCTCACAATCGGCGCGTAAGGGAAGCAGAGGGGAGCAGGCGCGATCCTAATTTTTTTAATGGTGTTCCTTCAAACCGCTTCGTGGGTAGTTCTGATTTAGGAGGTATATTGTCAGGGACTGAACAACGCGCTGTAAACAGCAGTCAAGCGCAGGTTGATCCCCAGTTTCAAAATGTTTTAACCGAAATGCCACGAGGAGGTACAGCGCCGAGAGCGACGGACTCAACACAATTTGATCCTAATCCTCCAGTAACTAACGGGGTCATGCCAACCGCAACTAATGCAGGCGCGCAAACAACTAGTGGGATCATGTCAGCAGCACCAGTGCCAGCACCAGTGCGACAAGAAACTCCTCTGGAAAAAGCCTTGAGAGCAAGGCAAATAGAGACTCTGGGTAGAGATGCAACAGCCGAGGGAGTAGCAGCCGGAGAGAGATACAGGGAACTAACAGGTGTAGAGGGCTTGCTGGCGGAACGTAAAGCCTTACAGGGAGAAGCTAAAGGGCTAAGAGAAGAAAGATTCTCACCTGAGCGAATGAAAAAGCGTACTCTCCGCGCTGGACTTGCAAGGCTTGGAGAAAAAGGACTTGGTGGGTTTGGTTCTGGCTATACCTCTGAGCGAGACTTAATTGACTCGGAACGCGCCGCTGCTGCGGGTATCTCTCTTGCCGAAGTAGAGAAGATGATTGCCGAAAATAGGGCAATGGGCATGACTCAGTTTGAGGCAGAGAATAAAGCGCGTGTTGAGGTCGATGGTATTATTTCTGAGGGTGGTCAAATTGCACAGGGCATGCTTGCTACAGATCAACAAAGAGAAGCGGCAAACTTAGACCGTGTTTCTAAGGAAAGCATAGCCTCCGCCCGTGACGAAACTATGCTAGCGCAAGCACAGATTACTGCTGACGCAAATCAAAGAGTGCCGACTGACACTATGAGTCAGTTATCAATTTTTACTGCCCAAGCGCTCCGAGAAAATTCAGAGCTAAGTGCTGGCGAAGCCGCAAGTGCAGGGCTGGCTCTTTATAACGCGGCGCAAGAAAGCCTAGGTCTGGCTAAATTAGGCCTAACACAACAGGCGAACTTTATGTCTCTGCAATCAAAAGCGCTAACTATGGCGATTGCAAACATTGAGGGGCGCAATCCTCCTGTGAGGCCAGCCGAATACGATGACCTACTTGAAGAGCTTGTGACTAAGTACGCTGGCCAATTTACCTTAGAGGGAGGTAGTACTACTAATGGTACAGGAGGGCTTGCTGAAGCTGCGGCAGAAGCTGCAAACTACTTAGCGGAAACTGAATAGCTATGGCAGGTATCGAAGATATAAGTAACGCTTTTGCCAAGGCTAAAGCCGCTAACGACGTACCAAACGCTAGACGTTTTGCTCAAATGCTTGTGGACTACGCTCCGCCCGTCATGCCTCCGCCCGTTATCCCTGCGCCCGTTACGCCCGCACCTGAAGTAGAAGGCAACCTTCTGCGTGAAACCTTAGACATTCCGTTAAAACTCGGAAGCGGTGTGCTTACTGGCACCAAGATGGTCACTGATGTATTCGGTGCGGATAATGCGGTGTCTAGTGGGTTGGGTGCTGCTGAAGAATGGTTAAGCAACTTAGTCTCCGCACAATCCAAAGCTGACTCAGCAGAAATCGCTCGGATAATGCAAGAAGCGGAAGACCTAGGGTTTATGGGTCAAGCCAAAGCCGCCTTGAATGCCCTCACCGTAGCGCCCATAGACTTCTTAGCACAAGGTGTTGGTACGTTTGTACCCGCTATAGCTGCGGCTATTGGTGGTGGAGCTGTTGGTGTTGGTGCTTACGGTGTGTCGTCGGGTGTCGGGCTTATTAAAGACACCATATACGATGCTGTACGCGAAGAATTAGTAAAGTCAGGTAAGTCAGAAGAAGAGGCAGAAGCAGCCGCTACAGAAGCGCAGTCTTACACTGGCGAAAATATAGACATGATCGTAGCGGGAGGAGGGCTTGGTTACTTGGCTTCCCGTTTTGGTGTGCCTGAAGCTTTCATAAAGGGAAAACTTGGGCAGCGTTTAATTGAAAAGTTCGGGCAAGAAGGCTCGAAAGGTATCCTGAGAGAAATAGGTAAAGGTGCAGTAAGAGAAGGAATACCTGAGGCAATGCAGGCGGGGCAAGAAAAGTTTGCAGGTAACTTAGCGCTAGATAGGGAAGGGTTTGACGTGCCTTTGGGCCGAGGAGTTTCTGGTCAAGCAGTCCTAGAGGGTGTTATTGGTGGAATACTTGGTGGGGGCATGAGCACCATTGAGACAAGGGCGGCTGACAAACTAAGCGAACCTTCCGTGGATGGGGTACTTACTCCCGAGCAAGAACAAGAACGAGATGAGCTAGCTAGTCAAGTAGAGGCAGCGACTGCCGAGGCAGCGGGACAAAAAGCAGCTAGGGTGCAAACCTATGTGGACGAAGGTATGTCCCCGGAAGAGGCGCAGGAAGCTGAAGAAATCGAAGCTAACGTACAAGCGGAGGTTCGAAAGCAAGATGCCCAGAAGGAAGTCATTGACCAAGAAGCCCAATATGAAGAGGAAGACCGAGCTGAAGTAATAGCGTTAGCACAGGAATCTTTTAACACCTCTCCTGAAAGAAACGAGGCAGTAGACGAGCAGCAAGCAAACGTTGCACAGGAGTATGGACCTGAACTAGCCGCCTTATATGAAAGCACTTATGCCTCTCTTGCTAGTGGCATAGCCCCTGAGGTAGCCGCTGAGGTAGCCGCTGAAGTAGAACTTGCCCCTGAGGTAGCCCCTGAGGTAGCCCCTGAGGTAGCCCCTGAGGGCGATGCTGATCAGCAAATAGATTTTGTAGCCGAAGAAGAACAAGCTAAAACTCTTTACCACGTCACCTTTACAGAAAATGTTCCGAGCATTAAGGAAAAGGGCCTAGAACAAATGCGCCCTAGTCTTTGGTCTAAGGGTGAGGGGGGTGTTAGGTACAACGAAGAGGCAGGTATATTTGCGTTTGATAACCCTCAAGATGCAATGAACTGGGCAGCAAAAATGAAGTTCGATCTGGAGGGGGGTGATAGCCCAATATCCATTATGCGTTTAGGCATGGAAGACGGGACTTGGGAGTCTGACCCTGCTTCGGGAACACTCAACCTTAGTGGTCAAGCTTTGCGTTCTGGAAAAAATATACAAGCAGATAAAATTATAGATTCTTTTGACGACGTAGATATAAGTTTAGTGGGTAGAGAAACACTTCTACCTCAATTAGAAGCGCCTCCGTCAAACTTAGTAGAAGAAAGTTCTAAAAGAACCGAAGCCGGGAAGAAATCTAAGAAGAAGAGCGACGAACAAGGCAGGCAATTCGCTAAAGAAATTAAAGTAGCGGAAAAAGCAGTAGCGGACTCAAGCGTTAAGAGTATGCAAGAAGTGCGTGAGCAATATGGGTTTGAGAACGAAGAAGACTACGAAAACATTATAGACGACGATAAGCGAAGGAGCTTAGTTCAAGCAAAGACTGAAGAGAACTACGCGGCGCTCGTAAAGGAAGAAGGGTTTGCCCCCGAAGTAACTCCAGAAGTGGCTTCAGACGCAACTCCCAAGGACAAAAAAGTATCTCGCCTAGCTGTTATAGCCGCTTCAAGCGCTCCACAAATTGCATCAGAGAAAGCTGCTGAGCTACGGGAAAAAGCGGAGAGCCAAGCAAACACAGAAGTTAATGCCTCACTTAAAAAAGGGCGAATGGTTGAAGCTAAGCTTTCCAAGAAAAAGGATGCTCTTGAAAACGCGTTAGGCAATTTGTGGGTAGCACAAAATAACCGAGACAATCGTAGTTATGCCGCACGACAAACTAAAGCCGCTAAAGTTTTTGACAACTTAACTCCAGAGCAAAAAGTAATAGCCGAAGAAAAAGGTAAAGAAAAACTTCAAGCCATTGGCTTACAAGAAAGTAAAAGAAAAGTACTCCGAAGTGTACGGTCCGACCGCTTAGACGGCATAACCGATCAAAACTATAATGACTCTTACCGATCCGCTAAGACTACTACCGAGCTGTTAGATAAAATAATTGCAACGGGAAATAGGTTCGAAAAGTTTCTTGCTCGTAGGTTAAAGCCTTTAGTAAAAAACGTTAAATTAATTATTGGTTTCCAACCAACGCAAATGTTTATAGAGCAAATTAGTGGCGTTGCTCCTCCGATCAATCCAGCAAACTATGTGCGCGATGAGTTCGGTTACCTCCAAGAAAACCCAGAGGGGCAACGAGGTAATTATAGCGCACTCCCAGATTGGCTAAACGAAGCTATGTGGGCGGAAGAATCACAAGGTCTGTACTTCCCGAGCGAGAACACCGTATTTTTAAACACTACCAGAATGTACGAGGGCGACGACAGCGCAGAAGGACTAAACAACACTACTATTTTGCATGAGTTTATACATGCTGCGACTGTAAACGTCATATTTAAGTTTGCACTTGATGGCGAAGGAAATAAAACTAGCCCTAGGGCTACTCAGGCAATAGAGGATATAAGAACTCTTATGTCCGAAGCGCAAGAAACTTACTTCCGTAGGATGGAAGGTGGGCTTAGGGATGGCATAGAAAACTTAGCCGAAAGAGCAGATATTTTTAACGACATATACGAGTTTGTTGCTTACGGTTTAACTGAACCTTCGTTTCAAGAATTTTTGACCAAGGTTACACCTGACTTAAACCAGCAGTCTAAGGCGAGCGTTAACAGTTTGCGAAATGCTTTAGGTAAGTTCTTAAACTCTATCCGAGAAATACTGGGACTTGCCCCTAGTGAATTTAATGGCTTTGTAGTTCTAACCGACCTTACCGGAACACTACTAGAAGAAAACCCAGATAGCCCACGCATTAGCGCTGCGGATATAAAACGGGCAGTTGCTAAGACTAAGAGAGCAAGTGCTGCTGCGGAGAAAGTAGCTAAGAGCCAAGATGCGAAAGGGTTGTTGCGTAATATGTTCTCCGCTGTAACCGAGATTCGAGATGTTGAGGGAGCGGTTAATTTTTTAAAGGGAACCTACGACAGCATAGATTCAAATCGTCTAAGGGCAATGTTAGGAGCCTATACCACTGATGGAATCAACAGAGTTTTTGGTGACAAGGTAAAGCTAAATGAAATTGATTCTAAGGTTGAAGCTTTAAACATCACAAGAGGGCAGCGCCTAAAAGAATTGGCAGAGAAAATTCCCGGTTGGCAAGAGTTTAACGGTTTGTACGAAGAGGGTGCGGGCCTACTCGCTGACATAATGTCGTTAGCTACCCTGAACAACTTTGATCCTTTGCTACACAAGGATAAGGCCGCTGCACTAAAGAACGATGCCGAGCTAAACCTTAAGAAAAAAGCACTTGCGCGTGCTCAAAGAAACCCCAACAGCACCAAAGGAACCATTAATTATCGAAAGGGTAGGGTTACCGGCAGAGAGAAAGTAATCAAAGAGTTTTATGACGGTGCAATTATAAAGGGAGAGCGTGTAGCAGGATGGGATCGTTTGCAAGAAGAAGCAAACGGCGGGCAACGTGGTGTTGAGATATTCAGAATGGCTAGGGACAGCTACCGACAGACCCTAGAAGATACCTATGCCATTTTAAGAAAGAAGATTGAGAACTCCGAAATTAAACAAGAGGCTAAAGATGAGCTGCTAAAAACTATTGCGGATCGACTTAAAGCCTCTAAAGTTTTGCAAGTATACTTTCCTTTGATGCGGTATGGGGAATTTTGGCTGCGGGTAGGTAAAGGCCAAAGAAGAGAATTCTACATGTTCGAGTCGGAACTAGAGCGGAATCTATTCGCTAGAGAACGTGCTAAGGAAGTAGCTCCTTCAAAAGATTTCACAAAGGCACTCGAAGACGAAGACGTACAAGTTGGTAAGAACACTGGTGATAACCAATTCCGCCAAGAAATGGAAGGCTCTAGCGAAGCACTTAAAACAGTGTTCGATTTAATAGACGATAAGGCTATGTCTAAAGAAGACGTGCAGATTATCAAAGACAATGTATATCAAATGTACTTGATGACTCTATCCAGTTCAGACATGCGTAGAAAGTTTGTTCATCGTAAGGGTGTTACAGGCTTTAGTAAGGACGCACTACGTAACTTCGTTGTTACCCAGCATACGAGCGCAAACCAACTTGCTAGGCTGGAGTACACTGACGGTATACGTAACGCAATTGAAACTGCTAAAAAACAATTAGACGGAAACCCAGAAAAAGACAAGCTGCTAATAGTAGTTGACGAAATAGCAACGCGTGCTATGAAAGAAGTGAACCCCCCGGAGCGCACTGAGGGTGTTAACTGGGATGCCGTTGCAGGTTTGGGGAACAAAGCTGTTTTCTATTGGCTACTGAGTGCTCCTAAGTCTGCTTTAGTGCAGCTTACTCAGTTACCGATTGTAGGGTTGCCCGTATTATCCGCTGAGTTTAAGAACGCCGACGTAGCCGGAATGGTTGCAAGATACACAAAGATGATGCTAACCGGCGAGAGCATGGCAGAGTACACCGAGGATGAAAACGGTGTAGGCAAAACCAACTGGCTTAGTAAACCTTCTATTAGCGACAGCAAGTACATCCAGCAAAGTCCCATACGTGCAGCATTAGAAGAAGCCTTTGCACATGCCGCAGAGCGAGAGCTGTTTATGCAGACTTACGCATCTGATTTAACTGGACAGGGGAAAGTGAGTACCCGAGAATTTAGTGGTGCTCCGAGCAAAGTTTTCCGTAACGTCGCTAATTTTATGAGCGGTGGGTTCCATCATTTAGAACGTATAAACCGAGAGGTTATGTTCATGTCTAGCTTTGAGCTAGCTTATGCAGAAGCTGTAGCTCAAAAATTAAGTCCTGAGGAAGCCCAGAAGGTAGCCCAAGAGCGAGCGATGAAGCTTACTTACGCTGGGCTGTTTAACTACTCAAACTATAATAAGCCTCGGTACATGACAGCCAATGCTCCGATGAAAATGGCTACTCAGTTTATGACCTTCCCTATGCAAATGACTTCTTACCTTGTAAGGAACTTCTTTAAAATGCTGCCCTTTGTGAACAAAGAGGGTAAGGCGGCAGCGGCGACTCAGTTCTTCGGCACTATGGGGATGACGTTCTTGTTTGCAGGCGCTACTGGCCTGCCTATGTACACAGCCATGATGGGCTTGATGGAAGGGATTAGAGAGGCAAACCGTCCAGATGAAGACGATGAGGACGCTGACTTCTTATACGATATAGACGCGGCGGGTAATCCAATGGGTATGCGGAACATGGACATTTGGTTCCGACAATCTTTTATACCTCGGTACTTCGGTGAAGGCAGTAGTCTTGCTGACTTCTTAGGGCTTTCTCCAGAGCAAGCTGCCGCATTAGCTTTATCCGTAGAGATGGGACCAATATCTGCACTTACTGGGCTTAACATTGGTGCTTCGACTAGCTTAGATGGGATGTGGTTCCGCGATGATGGGAATAAGGATAACTCTGAGGATGCCCTAGTAAACTTCACTTATAATACAACCCTTGGCCCCTTTGGCAGCATAGCTAGAAGCGCAAGCCGAGCATTGGACGATTTTAAAGACGGGGACTATGGGAGAGCTGCCGAAAATTCTCTGCCCGCTATGTTTAGAAACGTTGTTAAGACGATACGCTTGTACGAGGAAGGACTCGTTACTAGGCAAGGAAATGTAGTTGCGGATGCTGAGTACTACACAACCTTTAAACTATTTGGTCAAGCTCTGGGCTTGTCCGATACAGAAGTCGCTACGGACCAAGAGTTTAACTTTCAAGCAAAGAACATGGTTACCGATATGCAAACGGAACGCGGGGACTTGCTAAACGATTTAGATAAGGCAGTTCTTGAGTACCAAAAAAGTGACGTAAACGACCCTAATGCTTATGACGGGATACAAGAAGTACAAGACGAAATAGTTAAGTTTAACTACCGTAATCCTTGGATGCTCATTAAGGCTAGCACTCAGCGTGCTTCTTTAAAAGGAAGGGCTGAACGTCGAGGAAATTCAAGCCAAGGGTTGAACGTAACCAAGGAACTAGAGAAGTACGTCTTTCCACTAAGAGAAGACTTCCGTAACCGCTAAATAATTCTCCATATGCGGATGCCTCGCACCCCGTCGGTAATGACTACCTTAGTAGCCACCTTATAGCCGAGGCGCTTGGTAACATCCACAATCTTCTTACGGGACTTTCTGGGATCAAGGCAGGGCACAAAGAACGAACACCCCACCTTAAACTTAACCCAGTTAATCTCGTAAACTATCTTCTCCACTTGCATCTTTAGCTTCTTCAGGTATTAGTTTGCCCATATCTATAAAGTCTGCATGGGAGGAGTCAAATACTAAGCAACGTACTCCGGGAGAACTAATGCTCATGCCCTTCGACAAGCGCTTGTTTATTGTCTCTAGGTACAAACCCTTAGCACCAAGCTCCTTCAGTACGTCCTTATAGTCTATCTGCGTTTCTCCACAGTGCTTCCTAAAGTTTTTAACCGGCACAAACAGCTTTTGAGTGTCTGGCTCGTAGCGGTAAAGCAACGCGCCTTTAGGTTCTACTAAAGGAAACTTAGGCTTCTGGGTACGCTTATCTACACCGTCCTCAACGACTAGCATGTTATGTGGATGGGTGTTTACAAACTCTCCGATTACTGAGCTGGCTTCGCTAACTGGAGGCTTAGTGTCCTCACGCATCTCTAGTAGTATGGGGGTAACTACCTTATATATGCGTGCCATATCCAGAGTCACGATGTCCAACCTGCGTGCGATGATACCACCGGCTAAGTTGGCTGCAACTATGGCTGACCAGTTTCTCTCCCGCTGCGTTAGATTTAAGTCTTTGTCTATACGTGCCTGTATGTCCTTAACTAGAGTTTTAGCCTCTTCTAAGTTGCCAGTTAAGTACTTCATGTAGGGTTCAATAGCGTGCCCATAATTTTCATTTAGTTGATGGTCAAACATTTGCTTACCCTCTGCTGTAGAAATAATTTCACTTCCCGGATATTCAATACGAAACTCTAAGAGTCTCATCATCTCACCATCGGCTGCATTCTTTATGGTAGCTAGCTTCTGGTAGAAAGAAGCATTAGCACAAGTCAGAGTAATATCCCGCCAAGTAATGTTGTTAACTCGGAGCTTGTTCGCACTAGCCTCTGCTTTGTCCTTACCGCGCCCTTGTGAGCAAGCGTATACATAGTCCGAGAAAGGCTCTGGTTTCATGTTAGTCATCTCGTCAACGGTGTTAACGATGTTGTTAAGCAAGCCTAGCTTAATCACTTTACTAACCTTAGTGTCCTCAGGCGTACCAAGCAACATCTCTGGATGCCCACATACACTGTTTGCCATGCGTAGGACTGTCGTCTTACCTTGCCCAGCAAGGGGATGGATAAGGTTTATAATCGCACCTTTCTGCCCAGTAAACTTTAACAGGGGGGCACCAAAGCCACTCAGCGCTGCGAACGCTTGTATTTCTAATCCGGGTCTATTGTAAAGCTCAAAGACCTCACGCCACTTCTCAAGCGTACCTTGTGGCTCGAAGTAACCCGCCATGCTCTCCGTAGTACTGGATGCAGGTGAGTGGTAAACCCCATCCTTTGCTATCTCTCTAGTACCGACAATAAACTTACTGTCGTTTTCCGCCCAACCAAATTGGCTCCTCATAATTTCTGCCTTCCTTCTACGTTGAAGCCCTATAACAGAGCTAATAATAAAACTTAAAATAAGCTTGAACTGTTGCTCCGGTGCAAGGACACCGTGCCTAGAAATCTCCCTACGAAGCTCCCTAGCGTCAGTTATCTTCGCGTTAGAGACTGTAAAAGTCCTAATCCCATCTTGCGCAGAGTGCAGTCTAAGCACCGCAACGTCCCCTTTGTCTGGGTCTGGGTCATTCATACGCTTCCAAACGTAAAAGTCATGTTCGTACACGAGCTTAGGTTCGTCGTCGTCTAGGTCTAGGTATATACCTCCGTTCTGTCCTCGCTTAAAAGGGAACGGATACTCAGGTATCCTGATCGTTTTGCTAGGATCATCGGGGTCGGGAATGTCTGTCTCGTAGTACTTCTCTCCCGCGTCTTCCTCCGCTGCGCCTACCTCAGCTTCAGGCGTTACACCTGCTGCTTTGTCTTCGTCTGTGGCCTCGATTAGCTGCTTACCTAAAGAAATAGGGCTAGTAATCTTGCCTTTGTGTGGACAACCTTCGCATCCTCCGGGGTTGTTACGCTCAAAAACTTCGCAACTATGCGGCCCTAGAATGTGCTCGATCTTCCTCTCCACTGCGGAGGGGTCGTAGTCTGGATGTCCTGAAGATAGGCGGTGTATTGCTTCTTTCTTATCCGAGCAAAACTTAGCAACAGAGAGTGCGTCAAACCAACGCGGCTCAGCTAATGTTTCTCGGTCTGTGTAGCAGGAGAGTAATTGCGCACAACTAGTGTTGCTCTTAGCCCGCATCATTATCTTAGTAAATGAGGACTCTGTGTTAGCTGCGAGGGCTTTACCCATTGCTGTTAGCTCGCGCTTAGGCCGTATTACGGTAGCTTCGAGCTGGCTTATCTCCTCTACTCCAAGGAGTTCCTTGAGGTCATCAAGGGGTATACGGTCGCCTACGTGGGCCACCTGTACTTTGGCAGGGGGATTATCTTTAAAGTTATAGGTATCAGGGATTCTTAGGATACGAGAAACTTCGAATACACTTGGGTCAACATGAAAGTCTTGCTTAAGGCAAACCTGCCGTAACCTACTGGCTACCGCTTCCCATTCGCCACGAGCTATCTCTTCCTCAAGCACCCAGTATACGTGCAGTCCGCGCCCTGAATTCACTATGGTAGGTCTAGGTAACCCCACAACTCCACAGAACTTCTTCAGAGCAAGCATCGCTTCCGTCTGGTTAACGTAACCTTCAGGTCGCCCAGTCTTCTCGTTGACTACCGCTTTAGTCTCACCGCAGTCGATGTCTAACCAGAAGGCCTTAAGCTTATCTACGTTGTCCTTTTTTCTTCCTCCATCAATAGACTGGAACTTTGCTACTGCAAAAAAGACGTTGCGTTGTTCTTCAACAAATTTCTTAGTCCAACTGTCAACTTCCTCTCTAGTAGCTACAACTTTTTGTGAGACATCATCCTTGCCTTTAATTCCAACTACGACGTATAAACCCTGTGCAGGTTGTACGTAGTCTAGGAGGTCAAAGTCAGTCATAGGATTCTCATCTTTGATAATCACTCTGGTAGAGCGCTATAAGTTCGCTGATTTCCTCAGCAGTTTGTTTACTAGGTTGATTTACTCCTGTAAACCAGTTGTAAACGGTTTGCCTGCTAACATTTAAATCGGAAGCTACCTCGGCCACAGGTACACCTAACTTGATGCAAATGCGACCGAGCTTAACCCCTAACGAGCGAGCGCTTGTTTTTTTGTTTATCTGAATTAGTCTTAAACTATATCCATAACTCATTAGTCAAGGTCACTCCCCCAGTTCTCAATGATTGAGGCCATCTCAGCACCAACAACTTCCGGCTCGTCCTTCTTAGTGCTGCGCTTCTTTGGCTCCTCAACAACTTCGGCAACAACCTCTTCTATAGGTTCCTCAACAACCTCCTCTACTACAGGTTTTGCCTCAGCAACTGGAGCTTGGATAGCGGGTTGCTTTTCTACCTTGTCTACTTGCCCAACCGTAAGTTGTGTGTACATCTTAGACTCAGGGTTCTCCTGTGCTTTTAACACTAGGTCAAACTCAGCGTCTGTTACTTCACGGACTGGAGAGAACACTAGCTCCATAGTTTCGGCGTTAGGGTTAAAAGCAATAGTGGTAACTACGCTGTCGGGAGACAGAGAGTTATTTACCAAGAAATTTACATAGCTCTCAAATGGATGCAGGTTACCAACGCCCTTACCAAACAAAGACTTAGCAGGTATGTTGAACTGGTAGATCGTCCCACTATCGTCACCTTCTAACATGAGTGATACCCGACGTTGGAAGCGACAAGCACGCCCGCCTGTGTCACCAGAACCTTTTATGTTCATGGCGCATTCTGAGCAAGTGGTGCTCTGTGGATCAGATGCAGCCGCCTCTGGCTTATCGCCTTGATTAGACCAGCAGTTAGGGAGGGTAGCTTCTTTGCTTGGGTCGAACTTCTCCTTGTAGTATATACGTGAGACGTTCGCCAGCATGTTTACGATAACAGCGTTGAACTCCCCCCGTATAATCTCACCGATTTGATCACCGTTAACAGACTTCTTAAAAGTGCCGTTGATATTGGCCTGTATACGCCGAGTGGTGCTAGTCCTTGAGGTAGCGAGGGTCTGGCTAAGTGCCGTTACTCGCTTTCCAGAAGGGGCTAACGCAGTGTCGCTAGTAAAAATTGATACGTCCTTAGACATCTTGTACTCCTATTTAGTAGTTGGTTTTCTTACGGATATTATGTATTTCTTGTTTGACTGCAACCCTTGAGGGCATTCGTCTGGATTTTCTGTAAGGAACTCTTTCATATTGGTATTATGAATTCGCTTCTCCAGTAAATGATAAGCATCGTTAGTCTCAATGAACTTGTACATAGCTTCCCAATCACTTGTCCAGTAGTTGGAGGAAACCCTCCGAGTAATAGTACCCTCGGTAGTTTTCATGCTGTCTAAGTTTTGCTCACTACAAAGGGCCAGTAGCTTTTCAGCGACGAACTCTTGCTGCTCTTTGAATAGCTTTATTTCGTCGTCTTTTTCTTTAATCGCGCCGCGTATCTTGATGTAGATAGCGACTAATTTGTCAACTGTTAAGTCAGACATACCTACTCCTTTTTCTTAGTCGGGAGAGTAGTATAGGCCTGTACTTTACAATGTCAAGAGTTTAGGTTTAATTCGTTGCGGTAGAGATCAATTATTTTACTGTGGTTGGTTATGTTGTTCTGAAGCATCCCATACAGCTTAGCCTCAACCTCGCTTCCCTGTATGTGTACGATGGTCATGGGGTTATGCTGACCCGGACGATTGATGCGAGCGTTAGCTTGCAGGTAAGTTTCTACGCTAGTAACGGGAGCGTACCAAATTATTGTGTTGGCAGCGGTTAGAGTAAGCCCATGCGAAGCAGCTTGTGGTTGGATGATAAGCACTTGCGGCGTTTCCTTTTCTTGGAACTCTTTTATTATCTCTGTTCTCTTATTAACCGATACTTTGCCGGATATAATCTCACAGCTTATCTTTTTCTTAGTGAGGAAATCATTAAGTAAATTAATGGTATGCGTGAAAGGCACGAACACTAACACCTTGTGGCTTGACTCCTCTATTACCTCAAGGATGATCTTCAGACGGTTGCTCACATCGAACTCAAGAACTTGCCTCTCGTCTGTGTATACCGCCCCTCCAGATATTTGCAGCAGCTTGTTTAGGTTTGTAGCTGCATTTACTGAGGTTACCTGCTCGCCCCCAGCTTCCATAGTCATCTGCTGCTTGAGGAGGTTATAGTATTTCTCTTGCTGCTTTGTTAGCGGGGCATCCCGTTCCACAAAGGTAAGTGGCGGGAGGTCAAGGCACTGCGCTCGCTCGAACCGAATAGCCGGTTGGAGGGCTTCATGCACCGTCTTGTCTGCATCAGGCTTGGGTCGCCATACGTACTGAGTAGCCTTGTACATAACCTTGTCTCGGAACGCTCCGAAGTACTTAGGCACGCCGTCTGGGTTTATTAATTTCGCAAGCCCAAACGCATCCACAGGAGACTGCGCTGCGGGTGTACCAGTTAGCATCCATAGCCATTCGGTGTCAGCAACTAAGTCTCTTAGCGTCTTCCATCGGTCCGTCTGCGCATTCTTGTAAGCGTTGGCTTCATCAATAACAACCATGTCAAACTTAGCGTTCTGTATTTCTTCTTTGATTACTGCAACACCATCAAAGTTTATGATGACGAACTCGCAATCTTCCGCTAAGACTTTGCGCCTAATATCCGCAGAGCCATGAGCCACTGAACAACTCCGGTGCATGGCGAACTTAAATAAGTCCTGCTGCCATGCGGACTTCATAATGGATAGGGGGCAAATGACTAGCACTCGCTTGATCCTGCCTATCTTCATTAGGTAGTCGGTAGCCCATATAACACTGGCTGTCTTACCTGTGCCTTGTTCGTTAAAGCAAAAGGCTTTCTTGTGGAGTGTTAGGAATCCAGAGGTATCCTTCTGGTGGTCAAACGGCTCTAACTTGCCTGTCCATTTGTAGTCTCGCTCGATAGGAGAGGGCACTTCTTTAATCTTCAGGCCCGCAAGAACTTGAGCTGTCTCTAAGTCCCACTTGATGGCAACTTCGTATACACCCTGTTCCTCTTTAATGATCACAGTTTTGTGCTTTGCTATTGGCTCGGTCACTAGATGCGGGCGTTTTGTTTTAAGTACTAAAGCTTTGTTGTCTATTACTCGCATTATTTTTTACGCGCCTTTACAACGCCACCTTTCTTAGCTTTCATTGCACCACTACTAGTCCGGGGGAAAGAAGAGTTGTTCGCCTCAGTCTTAACCGATAAGTTACTAGGTGCGTTACCCCCTCCCTTAGAGATAGGAGTCTTGTGGTTGACGTGCTTACCATCTCCCTTAGCCACTGTACCACTAGCCATTAGTGTGTTACGCGCAGCGTTACGTGTTGCACGGTTCTTCTTTTGCTCTGGTGTACCTTGGTACTTAGCGTACTCAGCTTTGTAATCTCTTGGCTTCTTCATTGTTTACCTCCTATCTGTTTACAGGTAGAGAACCTAGTTTGTGTACTTCTTTCTCCATATCCATTTGAAGTCGAGCAACCTTGACCTCAGAATAGAATGACTCGTTAACTTGCCCTGCTAATTTAGTTACCTCTCTCGCTTTAGATATGTCCATTGTACCGTTCGCTACAGAGTTAATTGAATTGCAAAGAAACTTCCTTAGATCGCCTGCTGTATTAATTGCTGCCATTTTTCCTTCTCCTTACTTTGGTTGGTTAAAGTGTTTAACTTCTTTATGTGTCGGTAAATTGTTTTAACTATCTGAAACCTTTCACGGCCCTCGCAATGGCACGGGACACCAAAAACATAGAAGAATTCGTTTCTGAGGTTTAATTGGTGGTCGTATACAATTTGGTTTTCCATTGTGGTTCGGTGGTAAACGTAGCGTTTATCTTTTTTTGATTTGCTCATTAAAGTATTTAGCTTGTCTGCCCAAAGTTGAGCGTCTTTTTTAGAAATGGTAGTAGCTTTGTAAAACTTTAAAAACCTTTCCCTCACCGCTGAGTTGGTGTGCCAGTATATGTGCCTAGCCATATAGTGAGTTGGATCGTTACCGGCTACCAGTTTTGTTATAAGCCAAGCTCCACGCATCGTCACTGGCATGTTTTGAGCGTCAAAAAAATAAACTTTTGACTTTCTTTTTATAAAGAATTCTCCGTGTATACGTGTCCCATCGGGTTCTGTGCAGTTAGTGCCTGCTTGCCTCCAATCCAACTCTTGAACTTTACGGCATTTATGGAGTCCCCCATAAGTAGAAGCTGGAACTACAAGATAAGCTGCATCTTCTCTAATTATATTTAGCTTTATAAATAACTTTTTAAGCTCCTCAAAACTAGGGAATTTTTCTATAAGCTTAGGCTTCGCTCGTTTCATTCTAGGCATAGCTACTTCCTATCTGTTTAATATTTTAAGTAGTCGTGTATTTCTCTTCCATTAAATACGGTAGGTCGCCAATCAGTACGGAACTTATTGCTCT
>TARA_R110002126_G_scaffold37240_5_pt1 | contig 17147 bp, 19 predicted proteins | sample TARA_R110002126 | Tara Oceans TARA_R110002126 (sample SAMEA4397536) | marine metagenome | biome: Polar Biome; feature: [DCM] deep chlorophyll maximum layer (ENVO:01000326); material: water (ENVO:00002006), including particulate matter (ENVO:01000060) such as... | depth 30 m
AAGGAGGCTGAACCATCTCACTGAGAAGGTCATCCATCAAGGATGGAGTAAAGGAACTCCCCTCTCGACCATGCTTGTCAACGTAGCAGATGATGTTCTCTGGAAGATACAGTACCTCCAGATTGCTAATCGCTCCCTGCCTAACAAGGCAGCGCGCCGCCAACACCATCAACTCCGACCCGACTACAAGAACCGAGCCTTCTTTGAGGTTACCCCTCATCCACTTCCTGATTTGCCCATCAGGCACTACAGTTCCACCATCACGATCATACACAACTCTAATAGACATCATCATTCTCCATCACACTACGGTCTTTGGTGTTGTTTCCCTGGTAGGGAATCGCTACCAACCTAGTGGTTGTAGGCTCCCTAGATTGTTACCAACGATCTCCCGTATAGCTTCCAACCTAGTGGTTCCTTACGTTTGGTTACTTTTCTCGCGCCTATACGCGAGAAACATCACACCAGTAATCACACAGATCTCAATCACAAACATGACTCCATCAGGAGTTAAACCGCCTCCGGCGGAGTACAGGCGAAGCCTGCCTGCCATGTTTTCTTTAACTGTTTTCCTTTATATTCCCCTTTCTGATAGGTGAAACAGGTGATTGATACGTTATAGGTCATGGGAGCTGGCAAACTGTAAAAGCGTAGCTTTGAAAGAGTCAGCGACATGACCTATAACGTATCAACTTCTGTTGATAGCCAGAGGGCCCCAAAGGGGGCCTGTTGAGTCAGGAGAGGAGAGTTCCTTTCCCTAAATGGATTCTCTAATTGAGAACCTACGGGAGTGGTTCCACTGAAGAGAGAAGGCGGCGATCCCCTGCTGAAGACCCTAGGTCCCCTCGTCGGAGCGACGGTCCCCTCGTCAGTTTCCCTTTAGTTCTCCCACGTTACCCCTACATCCCTCCTACCACACCACCCCTTCCAGGGTGGTTGTTCTTCTTTAACTGTATCCTTAGTTACATATAAGGTAGTTAACAAGGGAAGTAGGAGTGGTTTGTGCGCAAACCCTCTCGTTAAGTTGCACCTTTCTACATAAGATGTTTTCTTTAACTGGGGGTTCCTTCATAGCCCCGCAGGGGTGGTTACATCGTCATGAACTCATCGAGCCTCATCGCCGCTTTCTCGACACTGATCTTCAGAGTCACATGCTCCACAGGAGAGCCAGCATCGAGCCACGCCTGATGCTTCTCAGCGAACGCTCGAGACGCCCAAGCCATCCACCCAGAGTCTGCCCTCAAAGACTTCACCACGGCCGCCACAGCGGCCTCCTCGCCTCCCTCACGGGGAGCGTGGTGATGCGACGTGGGCAGCACCTCGAGCACCTCCTCCGCACTGCGGTCCAACCAGGCCTTGATCATCGCTCGGTAAACTACAACATTGTCTCCGAACATAACAGAGCTCTGCTTGTAGACCTCCTCCACGGAGTGCTCCAAGCAGAAGTTCATCTCGCCGAGGATAAAGTGTCCACCATGGGGACAACCGTCCCTGTCACAGAAGAGGTCCTTCAACCGCATCTCCTCCAGATTGCTCCTGCTGTCAAGCCTGGCGAAGATGCCTGACTTCCCAAGCAGCATCACTGCCCTCAACACCTCCCAAGGAACATCGCTCGGATAAAGCGCATCCATGCAGGAGCAGCACAGGTAGGACGAGCAACCTGCAAGGGCAGCAGGGTACACCTCAGAGCTCCAATGGAAGAGATCAAACACTATCCTGCCCTTGCACTCCGGAATGAGCCATCTCATTCCCCAAGCCTCCGCCAAGTCTTCACCGCAGCAGGGTCGCGGGCTCCCGTTCGAAGTCGCGACAAACTGAAGCCGACTCTTACCATCTGGACACTTGGTCCACAGAATACTCATTCCTCTTCCTCTCCCCTGATTGGGGTATAATTTTCAACTAGCAAACGACACTTCTCTCGAAGCAACGTGATCTCGTGGCTCAAAGCCTTGGACACCCCAGGGGTATCCCGCCAGGCGGTGGAGGAGCTAGCCTCCACCGCGGCTTCAATGATGATATGAATAGCCCCCAGCTGGGCCCAATGCTCCCTAGGCATTTCCATTAGCCTTGTCTTGCAGGTCGGAGAAGCACCCCAGCAAGAACTTTGCCGTACGATAGTCCCAGCCGTTCAGCACCATCTTGCTGATGGCCATCCCGTTCCTCTCGTGCCCCATGGTCGCCTGGTGAATCCAGGGGATCAGGAGGTCATCAGTAGTGAGGAAGAAGTTGGTCTTCACCTTCCGGTCGTAACGTCGGCCGATGAACTTCCAAAACTCCCACATCTGCTTCTGGTATCCCCACTGGTTCTTCAAGGCCCAGTCAATCTCCTTCTTGGCGATGTGCTCAATCTCAATGGTGCGCTTCGCCTTGATCAGACGCAAGCATGTCATCAGACACGCCTGCATGTAATGCTGAGGCATCGGCAACGCCCAGGGGAAGGCACGATAGATACCGTCCTTGGTCTCCCCGTCGCACGCGAAGCAACGCATGCCCTCTCTACCGTCGGCGGTCTTAACCGTCTCAACGGGCTGACCCTCGGTATCTCTATGATGCTGGTCCTTGACAGCCCACTTCTCAGTGAGCACACCGCCACCGCCGCACCTTCGACAGACAGCCTGCCAGCACTGGAGCTCCTCGTTCCACCACGTCTCACCCAGAGACAACGAACGCATGGTCAAACCATGCAAATCGGCCACTGAGCGGCCATAGTTGATTCCGGCAACCGTCTGCGGCATGTCATTCATCGGATGATCAAAGTACATAACTATCTCCTTAAAAGTGCGGGAGGCAAACCCTCCCGCACTGTCAGCTGTTGATACTGTGGCCAACACGGCACAGCACCTGGTGGGAGAATTCTCCCGTCGACTCATCGAACCAGAACGGAGCAGTCACCCGAAACCCGAAGGCCTCAGGCTTCTTCCTGCTCCGTTTGAGGCTGAGGGCTCTTGTTATAGAGCCACTCGTGCAAGGACTTCTCCTTCTTGAATTTCGACCAGAGCAAAGTCACAGTCCCAACGAATTCATAATAAACTTGATAGAAGTTCATCATAGCCTGCGACAGTACAAGCCCAACCGAGAAAACAATAAGGGCCTCCGCCCAGGTGAAGCCAATGGTGGGAAGCGCGAACGCTCCAAACGAAACCAGGAACATAACACAGCCAACAACGCGAGCAATCCAACAGACAATCTCACCAAGCCCAAGCTTCGTCTTCTTGTTCTTCTTGGAGTACTCGCCACCCTTCAGAGGAACTTTAGTCCCCTGAGTGGCATTCATAAACTGCTGAATCGCAAAGAAAGAACCTGACCTCATGACACCACCTCAAACTGAGCATCCAGGATGACACCCCCGGGCTCGACCACACCGGAGGGGGTGTCCCCCCCGGTGATCAAAGTACGGAATACAGTAAAGAATCCGCCAAACATAACTGCAGTCAACCACGACGTGGCTGAGTTTCCACCAGACAGGATACCAATCAATGTGATAGCCACATCAATCTTAATCCCATGCCGCTCCATGAATCTCATCATCAGATCAGAGTCCTTGATCATAAACCAAAGAAGCGTATTGATAATGAGGCCTCCAATGGCAGCCTGGAAGAGAATGCCTCCAGCCAAGCCGCCAATAGCCAACATGCCGGCACCAATGCCAGCCGCCATAACCTGGCGAACAGTTAACGCTGCCCACCACTCCTTAGCCTTCTCGAAGGCGCCACTAAGCGCCTTCAAGATCCAATCACTAGCACTACTATCCATTCAAACGCTCCGACCTATCTTCACACCAGTTGATGAAGTGCCACAGACCCATGCCAACACACCAACCGACACAACCACCGATAACCATAGCCGCAAAGACATTAGTGAAAGCTGCCACTCCGCCAGTCACTCCGGCAAAGATCAACAACCCAACATCAACCACAAAACAACCAATGAAGAGGGCTTTAACCTTGCCACTCATCTCAGTCCACACGCTCTGACTCTTCTCTTTCACCGCAGTGAAGAGATCCTTGACGAAACTCACCGTATTGGTCCACTTCTCTTTAATCCATTCAAACATTGTTACTATCCTTTTTGTCAAACCACTTCCAAAGACCCTCGACGAGGATCAAGGTTCCATACACACACGCACCAGCCAATAGCACTGTCACCCACTGAGGTGCAAACACACTAGCAGCAGTAGGCAATCCAGCTGCTGTTGGCATGGAGAACATCTTCAACCCAGTCGCAAGTGCTGTCACAGCAGCACCAGTGCCCACTAGTTCTTTCCACCACTTCTTTGCGAACTCTTTAGTCTTCGTAAGGAACTCTTTAAACTTCTTAAACATGATTGTCTCCTGGACAAAAATTGTTGGGATAATGCTAAGGCAATACTAAGGCAAACAACGCAATACTCCACCCTTTAAAACATCATTCAAAATCCAATCTAAGGCAAACGCGAGCAAACCCCTTGCGGAGATACAGCCTACTGCCTGGTATGGATGACGTTTCTAGAGGTGGATGGCTTACCTATGAGCCGTGCGTTGGGATCGCTGCATGTGCTAGGTTACACATGCCAATTGATTTAACGAGTCTATTGCTAGCTCTCGTGGGAAGAAGTTAACAGGACTTCCCTGAACCCGGTGCCACCATTCCTTGGTGGCTGGCGTCCTTATCTAGAGCGGCTTGCCCAGCCAGCGGTTGCCCCCGCTTGAACTCTAGAAAGAAACGCCTACTAAGTTAGCTCGTGGGGCAAGCAACCTTGACGTCAACACCGGCGACCTGAGCAGTGGCACCATCGCCGACGGTGGCCTCAACCTTGGCAGCCTTGGCCTCAACCTTGGCATCCTTCTTGGCGACGCGCTTGGCAACCTGCTCGTCCGACTTGAACCAGCTCCAGAGCTTGCTCAGGCCCCAGGCAGCGGCACCAGCAACGACACCGCAACCGACGGCGACGAGTGCGCTGGCACCCAGGACGGCAGCACCGGCACCGACTGCGACAGCCGCACCAATCTCCTTCCAGTTGTCACCGGCGAAACCCTTCGTCCAGCTGGCAACCTTGATGCCGCCGTCCTTGACCTTCGCCAGGCGGGCGCTGATGTTCTGCCACATGGTGGACTCTTCCTTCATGACCTCAGTCATATCGCTCTCCTTGAGGGTGTTGCCCTCTTCGATGGCCTTGTTCTTCTTGAACAGGCCGGTGATCTTGGCCCACAAGGACGACGCTGCCGCCTTCGGGATGGTCCAAGCAAAGTTCTTCAGGTGACCGCGAGCGGTGCTCAGGCGAGCCTTGACCAACTCAAGACGAGTCGCCTTCTCTTCACCCTCTTCACCGTCGGGAGCACCCATGATCAGGTCCTTGAGGGACCCGAGGGTCGCACCGATGATGGCGCGAGGAGCCAACGACAGGTACGCACCAGTACGGTACACACCGTGAACTGCGAGCTCCAACGAACGCCACGCGGCGTAGCGCACGATGGAGCCTTCTTCGCCGACCTTCGCCGACAACTTACCGACCGGAGTACCGAGCACCGCGCAGATGCTGTACTGGTATGACGCCGGCATACGCTTTTCAGCAGCCAGCACCGCACGGACGAAGACCGTGAGCAGGCGCTCCGAGTCGTCGCACTTGCAGCAAGGCAGCGCACCGAACTCAGCTGGGCCAGCCAGTCCTTCCTTGACCGGCTTGGTCGTCTCGACAGCCTGGAGCAGCTCAATGATGCGACCGGTGTTGGCCTTCAACACATCGGTCTCATCGAACGCCACCGCAGCAATTGCCAGGCTGAGAACTTCCAGCTTAGCAGCGACCTTCATCGCAGCATCACCTTCGAGCTGAGCCAGGCGAGTACGCATCGCAGCCTGCTTACGGTACGCCTTCAGCACGTCCTTATCGGACCGAATGTCACGAGCGACACGCTGGAGCTTCTCGCCGCGAGACTTTGTCTCCTCAACAGAGACGGGCTCAGTCGAGGTGTGGATCGCGATCAAAGGCAGCGCGTTGATGCCGGCCTTACGAGTCTCCTCATTTTTGAGGAAGATATCACCCTCGGTCTCCTTGCGGAGGGCACCAGCCATCAGGAGCGAGAAGCCCTGAGTCTGGAGCGCACCCTTGGGGGTCGACAGCTTCTTGAACATCTCCTTCGCGGCGAGGTTGTAGAAACCCTCGAGAGCGGCTTGGCCCAGCTTACCCTCACCCTTGATGGTCGTGTCCCACTCTTCCTTCTGGGCAGCGATGGTGCCCAGGACCTTGTGGAACATGTCCTTGATCTGGACGTCGGCCTTGTCCCCAATCAGCGCACCCTCGGGTGCCGTCTTGATCGCGTCGAACGCGATTGTCATCGACTGACGACACGCTTTGACCTCTTCACGCTTCGCCGGTCGGCTGGCCGTCACCTTGCCGTCAAGGTAGGTGAACACCGTGTTGCGCCAATCGCAGGCGGCCTGTCCCCAGGTGCGCTCCGCCTTGACGATCTCGGCCTTGGTCTCTTCGGTCTTCATGGTCTCTTCTTCCGGAGCGGTGTCCGCTCCCTCGTTGGTGTTGGCCTCAGTGGCCGTGTTTGCTGCCTTCGGGGCAGTCTTCGGTGCAGACGCTGCTGCCTTCGGGTTCTCTGCGTTGTACTTGACGCGATTGGCGCAACGGCCGTCGTAGGTCGCGATCACGCGATCCCACTTGGAGTTGTCCCAGCCGGCGATCTTGCCCATCACCTGGGCGCTCAACTGGGCTGTGTCGCCCATGGCGTAGGCCTTGACATTGGCCTTGCCGGCCTTGCCCTTCGTGTGCAAACGCACAGCCTCCAGGAAGTCCATGCGGGCATCCCCCTTGAGGGTCGTCAGCATGTTCATGCCATTGAAGGCCGCACTCGGAGTCTTGGCCTCCTCGGCAGCGGCCTCCTCGTTCAGCTCCGCCACGATGGCAGCCTTATCGTCCTCCGCCATCTCAGCAACGAGCTCATCGACGACAGCCTCGGCAGCCGCCTTCAGCTCAGGCGTCACGATCTCCTTCAGCACAGCCTTGATCTCAGCCTTCATCTCGGACTCCTCCATCTCGGCTTTCGCCAACTTTTCGTTTGCCAATTCGGCACTCGTCTTCATCTTCTTGGTCTCCTTCACGGGAGCCCCTTCCGCCACCGCAGTGGCCTCTTTGTTGTTGGACTTACCAAAGCCCGTCTTCTTCTCAACAGCAGGAGCTGAAGAGACCTTCTCTGTAGCGGCCAAAGCCGCGCGGATCGCCTTGGACTGCTCCGCTGCCGCAGCCTCAATCTTGGCTACCTCTTCCGCACACTCGGCCACCTCCTTCTTGATCCACTGGAGATCGTCGAGACCCTTGACCTGCTTCGAGCCAGCGCGGTCTGACTTGAACGCCTCACCCATCACGGTGAAGGCGACCTGAAGGCTCTTGCCATTGGAGCCCTTGGCGGCGATCTCTTCGCAGATGTCGGTCAGCTGCGGGGTGTGACCACGACCGACGTTGACTCCGGGGTACGCATTCGCCCGAAGGCTCTTGGCATAGGCGTATACATCACGGCTCCAAGCAGCAAGCACCGCAGGATCGACGACCGGGGCTGCACTAGCCGCAATGATGGCCTCCTTGTCGAGGTCAGCTGCAACCTGCAGATGCTCCATCACCTCATCCCAATTCGGGACGATCTCAAGCTCCAAAGTATCCATCACTGCCTCGATGAGGTTCGGCATCTCCCCCTTGCTGGGGGTGTAGTCCTCGAACATGTTCTCCAGCAAGCGATGTCCCTCTTCTTTCACATCCTCCCGGAACTGCTCCAGCAGCTCCTCATCAGTAGGCTCCACCACCTCTTCGTCCTCTGCGAGGATTGCATCCATCGCCGCAAGGCCATCCTTGACGATCTTGTCAAGACTCGCCATATCTTCGGCCGAGACCTCGTCCTTCAAGGTCTCCACCACACCCGTCTCATCGGAGACGTGAACAGGGGCCACAGCCAGAGCGGCCACTGTGTCCGCAGCCGAAGCCTCAGACACAGTGGAGTTGGCCTCCTCGGTGCGAGCCATGGCATGCTTACGCTGAGTCTCCTTCAAGCCCGCGGCTGACGTAGTGCCTAGAACCTCGAGGACTTCCTCGAGGGTCTCTGTCTTCTCGACGGCCTCCTTGCGGAGCACCTCAAGCTCCGCAGCAGCCTCCGCCTTCATCACCGCCGCTCGGAAGTGGGAGAGGTTGGTGTAAAGCTCCCCCTTCTTGTTCTTGAACAGGTCCTCACCGTGCTTGGCGATGAGGGCAGCAATCTCTGTCTCTTTGGCAGTCTTCATGACTACACCTTCCGAGGCCGCAGCCTCTTCTTCAGTTTCGACAGGAGGGGCAACAGCCACCTCCTTCTTGATCGGGGCAGTGACCTCAATGTTCACCACACCCTTCTTGACGGTAACAACCGCCAGCTTGAGCTCGTTGAGGCGCTCGCGCAAAGCCTCACGGAGCTCGGCCGCGTTCTCCGCTTTGCTCCTGCGGCCGATCTTCCCCTCGAAGACACCCGCGCTTCGGCAGTTGTCTACGAACTTATGGCAACCGGGTATGCTGAGGAGCGCGTTGGCCTCCTTGGCGGTGAGGGAAGAGATGACGGTGGACTGGACGTTGAAGCGAGAAGCCATGATAGGCCCTTTCATTGGTGGGGCAATGCCCCGGGTTGTGACGTCCTAATTATTGGGATAGGACTTATCCACTAGTCTTGTTCACCCAGTTTGCTCCTGGAGGTGTGATACGTACACACCAGACGTCCCATGACCCATGGGCACAAATTTTTCTAATCACCTGAATGGAACCCTCCACGAAAGTGGAGGACTCGGTTCAAGTGACAGGAGCGAACCGATCCTAAAGCCTTAGCCCGGTAAGGCTAAGAATGGATGGGCTCACCCCTGCCTCCTCCCGTCCATTAAAGATCGACAGGCGGCGAGTACGCCGCCAGTTCCTCCCTAACGCTTCGGACCCCGTCTGCCGCCATAAAGCGGTGGGCAAAGGGGGCCCCGGACGCCTCCTCCTTCGCGGCATCGACCTCCGCGATGAAAAGCCGAGCATAAAGCTCGGCCTCCTTCCCGTCTCGGAAGTAGCTCACCCCGTGGCGGGCGGCATCCCGCTTCGTCCCTCTTTCCACCCAGGCATCCCCCGATGGGGTGTCGGTGACCAGGAGGAACCCAAGGGAGCGCTCACGCCCCTTGGTGGCCGCGGCCAGGTCCTTGTTGAGGGTCTGAATGAACGAGAATAGATCAAAGGAAGGCGCAATCATGGCCTTGCCTTTCCCCATGCAAAGCATGGAACAAATGGACTCCCTCAGGAGTATCAAGCACCAAAATAACCTGGGTGCACAGGCGGATCCCACATGGGTTCCATAATGAGGTCATCCTTTGATGACACCATTACGCAGCCCATGAGCTGCTGAGTATTTATATAGCGCTCTCCAGCGCTGTTCCCTCAGTGTGTGTGATCGTATGCCTCTAGGGCATGGATCAGGTTGTCCTCAGAGGACAGCTTAAGAGCTGCCCTCAAGGGTGCAAGACGACGCCTCCCCTGCATCCCCATAAGGAGATGCCTCCTCCATGTGGAGGGGAGCGCACTGCCCACGAGGACAGTGCGTGCGAGCCCACTGATTGGGTTACCTTGTACGAACATATGTACTCCTATGTACATAGTGATAGACACCACATGGTATCCATAGTATGCACATGCTATGCATGTACACACTACGCAGCCCATGAGCTGCTGAGCACCGCCGCCTTGCGACGACGGTGCCCTCTAACGACTAGTTTGACCCCTTATGGGCCAGCCAGGCGTCACACGCCAGGCTGTGCCCCTCGTCGGGACCGGCCAGATGCCGCTCCCACAAGAGGTCCGACCTCAGGGCCATTGGGAAGGTCTCCCGCGCCACCAGGTACTCTTGCCACTTCTTGTCTCGCCATTGGCGGGAGACCTCCTCAAGGCTCTCATCCCCATGGAGCTCCTTCTTCCAGCTCTCGAACCATGGGTTCTCATGCCCCAGGACCACCTGGGCAAAGGTCTGGCACGTCGCCAGAATCGCCTCCGCCTTAGGGGCAGAGAGGGTGACGGTGACCTCTTTCAAGGCCTTCTCTACATGCTCTTCCAAAGCCGCATCGCATGCAGCGTGGACCATTGCATCCCACGCCGTCCGCAAATCCCCATCCGGGGTCCGCACCTGAGACCCAGGCTCCTCGCCGAACCTACGCTCATAGCGGATGGCCTCGATTTGCCAGACAGTGCTCGCGGCGTCCAGCTCCCTCTTGATGGAGGGATACCGAGCCAACATATGCACAGCCAAGGCCGCGGCCACCTCCTCCTCATCCTCCTCAACTTCCTGGGCATACCTCTCCCAGTTGGCTTGGGCATCTTCCTCCTGGTAGACGCCCTCCTCAGTCAGCTCATCGACGATGGCCTCGACCTCCTCCAAGAGGTTGAGCTCTGGAAGCGCATCCCCCTCAAGCCAGACAGCCCGGGCCTTATTAGCCTCCTTGATCTCCTCGAGGCTTGGGCAAGCCTTCTCCGGAGTCACCACGTAACCTTCCTGACCCCAGGCCCCCTCGAAGACGATCTCCTCCGGCCAGGAGCTGTACTCCTCATTAACACTGCCCCCTACGCTCCAGCGGGAGAGGTGTACACGGCCGTCGACGACAACCAAGGGGTTGAGGCAGAAGCGGCTGCCAAGGTAACCGGCACAGAAGACATGGGGCCCGCCGTCCCCCTCGCTCAAGCGGAGCACGGAGACATAAGCCTCCTTCCCGTTGTGATCATCGATCACCTTGATGATCTCCGCACCACCCTTCTTCTCTAGGCATACCCGCAGGTACACCTCGTGGCCAGTGAGCCCCGCAAAGCTCTTCAGACGCTCCGCCTGAGCTTCCGTCACCCACGAGGTGAGCTCGACCCCCTGAACACCCGCGCCCTTCCAGGCGTGGACACGAACAACCTCCGCCTTACGGTGGCGGATCTCCGACCAACCCTCAAGGATGTGATCGGGGCCCTCGATGAAGACCCCCTGCACAACCGCGCTGTCGACCCCATCGGCACCGGTGTCGATGCTGATGCAGACGCGGACGGACGAGGAGGAGTCACTGTTTGAGAAAGACATAAGTCTTCCTTCCTGGGTGTTAACCCAAATTGATCCCAATTTTTGCCGGGGATCTTACGGACTAGTCGTCTACTTATATAGCGCCTTAGACCGGCGCTGGCCGATGAGCTAATGCTCACAAAATGGCCACGGACCCTATCGAGGGTTCCATAGGTATGACCATCCGAAGATGATCACACCTAGCATCCCTCGAGGATGCGCTGAGATATTAATGTGCACTCAGATGCACGGGGCGTTAGTCTTGCATCACCTCCATGGCGTAGCCGGCCTCAGTCCAAGTCCCCCAGGACTGCTCGTTCATGCCAAGCTGGGAGACCTTAATCTCCTCACACCACCGACCCGCGAGGTCCTCGTAGACCACCCACACCGAGGGCTCACCCTCGCACACTCGGTGGGACTTGTGCCCCTCGAGGGTGTCCTGGGTCCGAAGAGCTTCGACGTGCTCGACCTCCTCCTCCCAGAGGTTCCACTCCCCGTCCATTACGGACCGCACGCCCTGGGACCGACGTGCGTTGGCCTGCTGGCCGAGCTTGCGCTCAGCCTTCAGCTCCTTACGATTGGCCTTGCGGTATGCCCGAATGGCATCCCGCTCCTCGACCACCACCACCGCCACAAGGACGGCAAGCTCCAAGGCATCGGCCTCGGCCACCAGCCGAGCCTCGATGGCCTTCTGGATCTTCACCGCCTCCCACTGGAGGAACTCCTGCCGACGGTCCTCCGCGAGGAGGACTCGCTTCGCCACCTCCCGGGGGTAGCCGGTCCGCGGCTCGCGGAGCGCCTTGGCGAGGATCACCAGGCCCTCAACGAGGGCGACGTGGCACATGCCCCTAAGGGTTACCACGGCCTGAACCATCTCCGACCTCAGCTCAGCCTTGAGCTGGCCCCAGCGACGGACGCGAGTCACCTCAAGCCCGGTCTCGATGGAGTCTACGGCGAGAGCTACCTTGTCAATGTTGTTCATGATATTTTCCCTTTCGGAAAGGAATACATACGTATCCGACGTATGCATCCCCAAGTTGGTTGCACCCTCAAAAACGGGGTGACTAACGCGGACTCCCCTGGAATCCATAATGAAATCATCTTTTGATGATCCCATTACGCAGCCCAGGGAGGCTGCTGAGTATTTATATCCCGCTCTTCAGCGGACAGAGACTACTTACGAGCCTTGCGGGCCTTGCGCATGCGGCGCGCGTTCGCCTTGACGGCATCTGCCCGCGCCACCCGGGCGCGGTACTCCTCAGGGGACTCCCCCTTCACCTCCTTCTCCACCGCCACGAAGGCCGAAGCCTCCATCTTGGGTTGGGCCTTGGGCTGGACCATCACCTTCGCCTTCACCGGGGCCTGGGTGTTGGCGCCCTTCCGGTAGACCTCACTAGCACCCGAGCGGCGGAAGCGTCGATCCATGGCCTCCGCCATGGCCTCCTCCGCAAGGCGGCGTTGGGAGCCGCCGTCGGTGCCTGCTGCCCGAGCCTTGTCGGCCGAGCGGACTCGAGCCTGCTGCCCGGGAGACATGCCGGCGATGTCAGCCTCACGACGCACCTCCGCCTCCTCCTTACGGCGCTCACCGCGCAAAGCCTCCTCTACCTGGGCGAACGACTTCGCCCCGTTGCCACCCTTGGCCATGTGGGCCTCCTTGCGGGCGACCTTGGCCTTGGCGACCTTGGTCTCCTCCGCCTGGGTGGCGGCGTTGGCGGTGGCGATGAGGGCGGCGAGGCTGTTGTGGAAAGACATAGTCTTACCTTTCTCCATGCAAAGCATAGAAGAGGAATACACACGCATACGACGCGTGTACCCCTGTTTGTTGCACCTCTCTGTGTGGAGGCGACTTTCGGATCCCACATGGGTTCCATAATAATGTCATAGAAGATGACACCATTACGCAGCCCATGAGCTGCTGAAGGAGGCTACCAGGTAGCAACCCTTTCTGGACTGAAGTCGCAATCCTTCCTGCCAAGGAGCGACTCGTCGAGGAGCCCATTTCGAGAGTACTCCCAGACAGTAATGCCTGCCGCCTTGCAGGCATTAATCAGCGGCTGATGGTCTGTCACCACCGCCTCAAACTGGCCGTCCGCTGGCACTAGCCAGAGCTCAGTCCTTGCCGCCCCTGTCCTGTTGCCAAGGACCCTCATCCCTGTTAGATGACACTTGTAGGAGTGCACATCAATCTCGAACTCCGCTGTCGGAGCCCCCCTTAGCGCGATGCCAACCCATACATCCCTCCGCCCGCCAATATGGAGATCGTGCATGAGAGAGAAGCACACCTCGCCTTCAATCCCCATGAAAGCCTCCATGACGCCCCGAGGACATCCCTCCCACTGCCACTCCTTCATAACGTGAAGGAAGACCCCCTCCAAAGCCTCGTGCAAAGGCCTCCGCCAAAAGCTCTCCGCGAAGTTGCCCGGACCCTGGCAGGCCCACTCAATCCCGCGCTTGCGGAGAACTCGGGCCAAAAGCCCCCCAATCTTCGTGCCTTCACAGGCGTCGACCGCCTCCGCGGTCTCACAGCCGGGGTAGAAGCTCTCCCGATGAGAGAGCTGGAGGAGGGTCCGAATCAGCCGGGCAATGAGGATGAACATGATAGAACCAATCTCTCCCGTAGGAGACAAGAATTAAGACACCAGTGAGACAACACGTCTCTGAAACACATTGAGAGCTCCATAGGAGAGACCATCCTAAGATGATCTCTCCTAGCATCTCTCAGATGCACTAGGTATTTATATAGCGCCCCTAGAGGCGCTGTCCGCTATGCTCAGTAGCCACAGCGGGCCAAGTTGCGGGCCCAGAGGGCTTCCGCTGCCTCAACCTCAGCCTGTCGGGTTGCCATCGCCTCCTGGAGGCCGCCCACTGCGGCTGCAATCTCAGCCTGTTGAGCTGCCTTGACCGCTTCAGCCCCACTCACGACCCGATCCCACTCCTCTTCCTTGAGGATGCTGGTTACCAGGGCGTTGGTCTCCCACCGTGCAGCATCGAGCTGCATGGCCTCGATCTCATCGTTGTTCCGCTGGAGCGCGCCGTCGCAGGCCGAGAGGAATCGCGCCCTTAACCCAGCCCACTTCTCCTGGTACATCGCCTGCTCTTCATCTGCAAACCAGCTATCCTCTTCAGCTGCCTGCCAAAGGATGGCCGCCAACGCGGCTACCGCATCAAAGCTCTTTAGCTCAACGCGGGCCTCAAGGGCCGCGTCAAGGCTGAACCAGCAGACACAATCCGCCTCGAACTCGCTCTGGGCCAAGACGGCCTCGGACTCTTTCGCCACGAAGAGACCTTTGACGGCCCCTCCCATGACGAAGGTGATGCAGAAGGCCGCCACGAGGGCGACCGGGGTGGCCACGAGGGCCAGGCAAATGAGACACAAGAAACCGATGAAGAAGCGCATAGCTTCTCCTTTCATAGAACAGACACTAGTACCCTATAACCCGGGTACAGAGGTGAACACCAACATGGAGTTCATAATGACTACCTCCTATGAGATACCCATTACGCAGCCCATGTAAGGCTGGTCCTCCCTATCTAGGGAGGTGTTTGTCGATAGCCATCAATGTGATGGCAGCCCCCACGATGGGGGCGTAGGGGACAGTGCTCAGAAGCGCCATCCCAAGAAGGGTCAACTTGACCCGGTCTTCCACCACCAGCCGCTGGACTGCCCACCACGACGGGTAGGCCACCAAGCCGCACTGGAGCACAGTGACGGAATCCATAGGATCTCCTTTCCCCATATAGGGGATCAAGAGGGCACGATTGCCCCTGGAACACATTGAGGGTTCCATAAGGAAGACCATCCTAAGATGATCCTCCCTAGCACCCCTCAGGTGCACTAGTTACTTATATAGCGCCACTAGAGGCGCTGTCCTGCTACGCCTGCCAGTAGTGCGCCCGGCGGGCCTGGATCAGGCGAGAAGCAGCCCGTTCCGCCTTGCGACGGGCCCGGCCAACCTTCTTGCTCTTGCCGCTGGTGGGGGTGTGAGTCCCCATCCCCTTGCCAGTCCGCCAGAAGGCGGCCTTCCCGTAGAACTCCTCTGCCTCGTCGAAACGGGCTGAGGCGCGGACGTTCTCGCCTCCGATGTCGAGATCCATCTTTGGACCATCCGCCTTGAGAGCCGCACGAGCCTTGCGGCGCGTGCTGGGTGCCAGGCGTCGGTCATCACGCACCGACAGGGCCTCCTGGAGGGTGGCGCTCCGGGCGATCTTATCGATGTCAGCGGCGAGCATCATGTGTTCCCATTCGTCCACGGTCCCCTCTTCGCTGGTGTCATCGCTCCAGCCACCAAGACCGATGCCGTTATCGAACATCCACGGTGCCTGCCCCATTTCATCCGCCTTCGCGAAGGACAGCCCTTCGCCGTTGTACGACAGGCCCGCCATGCGGCAGGCTCCACCACAGGTGTTGCCACCACCAAGGCTCTGTCCCCACGCTGTGAGGAGGGCCTTGGTGTCCAGGCGGACACCCATCTGGGAGGGCATGGTGACCCCCTCCCCCAGCCAGTGAGGCCCGAAGGCCTCACCTACGATGTCCCAGAGGCCATCGTCCAGGGCCTCCCAGATGAGGCCCACGACGGCTGCTACGGCCATGATCGGGACGGCCACCGCGAAGGCGGTGGCGTACGCGTACGCCACGACGGTGGCCACGAAGGCCACCAGGAAGATGCCCAAGAGGGCGAGAATGAAGGTCATGGTTAGACCCTTTCTACATGCTATGCATGCAATGCACCCGAAGTGGGTGACTAACGGTGAGACGAATGTCTCTATGAACACCAACCACATGGAGTTCATAATGACCATCTCGGAAGAGATGACCATTACGCAGCCCATGTGAGGACTGCTGGAGGGATTACAGGCCTAGAGCCCGCAACCCCTCCATCAGGCGGAAGGCCCCCTCAAGGGACCTCCCGCCGAACACCCAGCCCAAGGAGGCCATGAAGGCCTCCCCGAGCTGGGACTCTTCCACACACCGGTGGACAGGATGGAAGTAGTACATGACTACCCTTTCTCCTCATAGAGGAAGTTCAGACACCACATGGAGTCCAGAGAGAGGGCCTCCTAAGAGGCCCTCTCTAGCATCCCATGTAGATGCTAACTAGGTATTTGTATAGCGCCCCTAGAGGCGCTGCACCTTACCAGCCGCATTCCCTGATATCGCAGTTGGTACCCCAGATCCGCATCGCCGATCGGAGGGAGCTGACGGCTTGGGCCACCTTGGCCTCCGTTGCTGCTTCGGCTGCAGCTGCCTCAGCTGCTACCGCCTTTGCGTCAGCCTCAATCTCCCACTCCCGCTGCATCTTCTCGTCGAAGGACCGGGCGACCTCGGCCTGCTCTCGGCCCATGCTCTCCATCTCGACGACCTCAGCCATCCACTCCGCCTCATGGGCATCAGCCTGCATGGCCTCGATCTCGATCTCATTCCGCTGGAGCGCGCCATCGAACGCCGCCAACAGGCCTACTACGGCCTCTACCATAGGCAACTCAGCCTTCACCTTTGCCATCGCCTCCTGATACTCCCCCATTGCCAATGGGCTGACCAGGGCGTCAGCCTCAAGCTGCGCCTCGAAGGACCCCCAGCTCTCGAACGAATCACCCTCCCTCAAAAAATCATACTCACCCTGGATGCTCGCCTTGCTGAAGGCGAGGGTGAGGGCGAGGGTGAGGGTGAAGGTGAGGGTGAACCCCACCACGATGGCGACCGGGGTGGCCATGAGGGCCAGGCAAATGAGGCACAAGAAACCGATGAAGAAGCGCATAGCTTCTCCTTTCATACACATGTACACCCCCATGTAGGGGGTGTGTCTATGGTGCCCCACATAGGGGGCGTGTGTACCCATGATAGGTACGTAGGCAGTATGCCTAGTCGGATGCCACATGGTATCCATAGTAGGTGCATATACGTATGTACATGCGCGTACTATGCAGCCCATGTGAGGCTACGTGCATGCACTATGTGCATGCGTGTGTGCATGCACTATGTGCATGCACTATGCACTAGCGTGCAGCACGACGTGCTACCACTCAGCTGCGTCCATGAGACGCTGCTGGTAGCGTATGTCAGCACGGTCTGCTGCATCGCTCTCTGCCTGCGTCTCG
>TARA_R110002126_G_scaffold160458_11_pt1 | contig 17139 bp, 16 predicted proteins | sample TARA_R110002126 | Tara Oceans TARA_R110002126 (sample SAMEA4397536) | marine metagenome | biome: Polar Biome; feature: [DCM] deep chlorophyll maximum layer (ENVO:01000326); material: water (ENVO:00002006), including particulate matter (ENVO:01000060) such as... | depth 30 m
TTATTTGCAGGCAAACCCGGTAAAGCAGCCATTACACGCATCTGCCATCCTATTACATGGCGACGCTGATAGCATAGTAGAACCGGCTCAGGCCATGGCAACCAATCGTCCTTACCAGCTTGTCAGCGGCGCGGGGCACTTTGATTGGATCCATCCGCAAACTGAGGCGTATAAACTTTTCTTAACCACGCTTAAGCAGTCAATAGTTAACGAGACACCATGAATAATCAGATTATTAGCTACCAGCACATTGTCCAGCAGGATAAGCAAGACTCGTTAGCCACTAAACGCGATGCTTTCAGGCTGCCGTCCGAGGTTATTTATCTGGATGGTAACTCATTGGGTGCAATGCCAGAGGCTGCGGCGGAACGCGCCGGTGAATTAATTCAACAGCAGTGGTCAAACGACTTGATCACCAGCTGGAATAAGCATCACTGGATTGATTTACCTAAGCAGGTTGGTGAAAAGATTAGCCGCTTAATTGGTGCAGCGCCTGATCAGGTAATCAGTTGCGATTCTACCTCGGTAAATTTATTTAAAGTGCTTAGTTGTGCTTTGCTGCTGCAACAAGCGCAAAACCCCGGCAGACATATTGTTTTGTCGCAATCGGGCAATTTCCCGACAGATTTATACATGGTGCAAGGTTTAGCCAGTTTACTCGGTGAACAACATTGTCAGCTGAAATTAGCAGAAGCCGAGGCTGATATCATCGCTGCCATGACACCGGATGTGGCTGTTTTGCTGCTTACTCAGGTTGATTTTCGCAGCGGCCGCCTACTTAATATGCAACGGTTGACTGAACTGGCTCATGCTAAAGGTATTCTGGTTATCTGGGACCTGGCGCACAGTGCCGGCGCGCTGCCAATTTCCCTTGACGCCTGTCTGGTTGATTTTGCGATTGGCTGTGGTTATAAATTTTTAAATGGCGGCCCGGGGGCACCGGCATTTATTTATGCAGCTAAACGCTGGCATAGCAGTATTAGCCAGCCATTAACCGGCTGGATGGGCCATCAGGCTCCTTTTAATTTCGATAAGCACTATCAGAAAGCCCCGGGCATTGAACAATTCCTCAGCGGCACTCCGGCCATTTTATCATTGAGCGTGTTAGATGCCGCTCTGGACGTGTTCGCTGATGTTGAGATGACACAACTTCGCCAAAAATCATTACAACTCAGCAGCTGTTTTCACCAGTTAGTAAAGCAACATGACTGCCTGAACAGCCTGCAACTACTGACGCCACTCGACGAAGCGGAGCGGGGCAGTCAGTTGGCCTATCAGCACGATGATGCTTATGCGTTATGTCAGGCCTTGATAAAACAAGGTGTAATTGCTGATTTTCGGGCACCTAATATTCTGCGGCTGGGTTTTACGCCACTTTATTTACGCTTTATTGATATGTGGACAGCGGTTGAAATACTGGCAGATATCGTGCGAGGCCAGGAGTATAAAAAAGCTGAATACACGTTAAAACAAAAAGTTACGTAACCCTGGAGGGCAAACACTAAACGTTTTTTATAAACCATAACAGACGGTTATTAGCCGGCATTGCACAGTCCTGCTGCAAACTAAAACCTTGAAGCTGCGCTAACGCCAGTACCTGTTCAATATCGCGAATTCCCATCAGCGGGTCGCGGCTTTTTAGTGATGCATCAAAAGCGGCATTACTGGCACTGCTAAACTGGCCGTTGTAGTTAAAAGGACCGTAAATACACAGTACAGCACTGTCGCAGGTTAATTGCGATAAGCGGCTGAAAAACGTCTCTACCACCTTCCAGGACATAATATGCAGGGTATTAGCACTGAAAATACCATCAAAGGTTTGGCCCGGGCTACTGTCGGCCGTAACATCCAGTGCCAGCGGCATCGGCAGGTTAGGCAGGCCAGCGCGGCGTATACGTTCAGTTAGGGCCGCCAGGTACACAGGTTGGTCAGACGCTTGCCAGTGCAAATGCGGTAAACTCCCGGCAAAATGTACTGCATGTTGACCTGTACCACTTCCTACCTCGAGTACGGAGTTACAGCCGGCAAACGCCAGCTGCAACTGCGCTGAAATAGGGTCTTTGTTATTTTCACATGCTTGTGAAAAAGGTAAGTCGTTATAATTATCGTCAGTCGTCATATCAAAAGTTAACCACAACACCGGTTGCAACTAATGATACATCGCTATCGAACAAATAGCTGGCATACAAATCAAACATTGAGCTAAGCCTCGCCCGTGCTGATAAATCACCAAAAGTACTGTTGTCGTCACCAGCTTTGCTATACCGTACAGCCGCTGCGAGTTCCAGGCGGGGCGCTGCACGATAACGAAAACCTGCAGCAGCATGAGCCCCATTATCATTTTCTTTGGCAAACTCGCTGATACCAGCTATTGATCGACCAAAGCCGGCCTCAAAGAAAGCATCGATATTATCGGTTGCAGCCTGACGCAAGCCGAGGCTAAGGGTAAATTCAGATGCCTCAAGTTCTAATCCGGCAATATCTGAGAACTGGTAAGGTTCAGAAACATCGAAATATGACGCACTGACATAAAGGGTGTCAGACAATAGATAACTGGCTTTTAGCTGATAGCCATCAGGCTTAATTGTAAAGTCATCAGCGATTTCAATATTCGCTTTAGCGTAACCGACACTGATAAAGTTCCAACTGATATCCGGGCTGGCTGCATTGGCAGATAAGCCGGTACAAAGTACAGTTGCGCTCAACATACCAGTTAAAAGGTGTTTCATAAAAGCTCCAATACAATAATAAATAAAGAGTTAATAGCAAAATATTAGCTGGCAGTATAACCGGTTTATCAGCTGTTGTGCCTGAAAAAACAGCAAAATACTGTATGTGGCTCAATGTATAAGCCATTCAATAATTAACAAACCAGGCTGTTGTAAATTGACGTGCACCTTAGGCAGACCTATTTTGTTGCTTAACTGGCTTAACTGGCTTGATTGCATCACAAACCAACTTAGCCCATATTTTACTGCCTGACTCAGAAGGATGAAAACCATCAGCAGCTAACATATCAGTCGTTAAAGCCTGGTTACTCTGCAGCAGTCGCGCTTTAGGCCAACTTTCAAGTTCGCTGGCCAACGTCTGATTCAGCATTTGCGCTTTTAAACCTAACCAGTAGCTAAGGGGCGAGGGTAAGGCGGTGAAATGTTGCATCGGCGGTATCGCACTAAACAATACATAAGGATCAGTAAAATCGGTGGCCAGCCGGGTTAACAAAGCTCTTATCTGCTGCTGAAATTCAGCCTTGCTCCGATTTGCCGTAACGTCATTAACGCCAATTGATACGACCACAACGTCCAACCGGTATACCGCATTGCTATGAGCGTATAGCTGATGCAATAAATTGTTTAAACCAGTGCAATCAAGCCCGGTTTTCGCGGCAAGCTGCCAGTTTACCTGGTACTGCTTCGCCAGTAACTCAACTAATTGGCCCGAGAAAGCTTGTTGTTGCTGTTCAATACCCACACCCGCGGCAGCTGAATCACCACAAATCAGCAGTCGAAGCGGTTCACCATTGCCTTGCATACCACTGCGCCGCCCATTAGCTTCAGGTAAACGTAAAGCGCGTTGCCGCGCGCGTTTACCTTGCCACAGTAGCAGAGGCCAACAAAGCAGGGTTACAAGGAGCCATCTTATAGTTATCAATTAGGATTTAAGCCTTAACAGCCTGCTCTAATAAAGTATAGTAATCACCATATCATGTATTTTGATTTCAGGATAAATGACGTCTTAGTAAAAAAATCGAGATTTAGCCATGTACTTGCACTGTTCCTTGGGTATGATCGATAACTAATTTAGTCATAAGGATTTTCCCTCTTTTGCCAGAAAATTCCACTGAAAACGCTGCGGTCGCCAAATTCGCCTTAATTATTGTCTGTCTGGGCTCCATTATTGGGCCGCTGGGAATGGCCTCTGTGAATATTGCGATTCCTGATTTAGCCGCTGATTTACAGGCAAATGCTAAGATGGTCTCCTGGCTACCGACACTACTTATCTTAAGTAGTGTCATCTTCATGCTGCCTGCTGGAAAATTAGCAGACAACTATGGAAGAAAGCGTATCTATACGTACGGCCTAGCCTTAAACGCTTTCTCTTCTTTTATGTGTGGACTTGGCTCCAGCATTGAGTGGATCCTTTTTTGGCGATTTGTACAAGGATCTGCAGCGTCGATGATATTTGGTACTGGTGTTGCAATCATTACATCAGTTACTCCTTCTAACAAAAGGGGGGCAGCTTTAGGGATCACAGCAGCATGTATTTATATTGGATTAACCATTGCGCCTGCAGTTGGCGGCTGGCTTACAGAATTGTGGGGCTGGCGCTCGGTGTTTTTCTTTCAGGTACCGATCGTCTTTGCACTTCTACTGTTAATTAAAATGCGCCTTGCCGGCGAATGGAAGAATGAGGAGAGAACTAAATACGATTGGTGGGGAACTGGTATTTTTGCATTGTTCTCTGCGACCTTAGTTTACGGTTTAAGCATATTACCCAACAATGTGGGATGGGGGATGCTAGGACTATCGGCTATCAGTTTAGCGCTGTTCATCTTGCATCAGAGTCGAAGTCATCGGCCGCTTATTCGGATACAAATGTTTCGTGAGAGTAGAGTGTTCTCTATGTCTTTAACTACGTCATTGTTGATGTATGCCAGTAATTTTCCGCTGGTTTTTCTGATGAGTTTATATTTGCAATATGTAAAAGGCCTCAGCCCTTCACATGCTGGGCAGGTTTTATTGGTTCAGGCCTTATCGATGGCCATAATGGCCCCGTTGTCTGGCAAGCTAGCCGACAGATTCCAGCCAAGGTTGGTGGCTACTTTGGGTTGTGTGATTGTTGCTTGCGGATTACTAGTATTGAGCCTTATGAACACAGCAACCAGTGTGGCTTATATTGCCAGTTCGCTGCTACTGATTGGTGTCGGATTTGGCTTATTCTCTACGCCTAACAACAACGCCATTATGGGAAGCGCTAAGCCTCAAGAAGTAGGGGTGGCTTCTGCTTCGATGAATCTTTCGCGAACGATAGGTAATCTTTTAGGAATGAGTCTGGTAAACCTTATGGTGCATTACTATTTAGGTAATACACAATTTACTCCAGAGCAAAACCCCGCACTTATTAAGACGGTTGAGATGGCACTCAATATGTCTCTTGCATTTGTTGTTGTAGCCTGTGGAATATCGGTTTTGCGTGGTAAGTCGAGAGTAGAGTAATCAAATTTACTTGTTATAAAAATTGATCTTTTTACCTGTTACTGCGCGTATTTTGCCGTATGAAAAAACGTGAGTTAATCAAACAACATTTATCTTTGCTCAACATAAACGAGCTTCTACGATATCGATTATTGCTTTGTACTGGTGAGCCAAACGAAGATTTGGAGCTTGATATTAACGACTTGTTTAAATATCCATCTCGCCTTGAAACTAGCTATGTTGATAATTGGCAAAAAGATGTACTAAAGTCCTTATTTCGCAATCTTGAAGGAGAATTTGCAACATCCGCTGAAATGGATGAAAAGATAAGTGATTTTTTATCGAAGCGTGTGTTCACAGAAAAAGATAATCGTACATTGAGTATGTTTGAAAGTTTCTCAGCGAGCATGCAATGCAGTAATGTTGTGATGATTCATTCTGAACTGCATCGTAAATTAGACAAATTCAAATTTTAATTTAAGTGCGAGAAAAATTTGTTTTTTTAGCTGTTCAGCCATTAACTTGATTTAACATAATATACATTAGCAGCTATAACCTATTTGAGGGATGAAAGGTTACATTATTAGATAATTCATACTATTACAGTGCTTTTTGCTTCCTGACCCAAGCTAGATGCGTCTGTATTTTACTGTCATTGAGTAGTCGCTCTAACGTGTTAAGGTGTTTAGCCAAACTCATTTCATCATAAAATGTATGAATAGCTTTATGGCATAGTCGGCATAGCATAACACCAGTTTGCAGCTGCGCCTTGCTGTAATACTTTTTAAAGTAAGCGCGTCGATGCATTTTGCGTGGAATCAGGTGGTGAAAAGTTAACTGGCATTGCCTGTTGCATAACTGACAACATAGTCGTTCACGCTGGGTAGTTATACTCATTAGAAATTATGGAAAGCCAAATTAAGTTTGTTTAATCATTAATTAAACGGCCAAGGACTCTGGATGGTTCTAATCGCTTTCGATCTATAGCGAGATTCTGAGCGTACAGTAAACAATTACCGGAATAACTTATGACCGGCTTAAAGCACCGGAGATAACTATGCGAGATTATTTAGCTTATGCCTCTATCACCTTATTTAGTGTTTGCGCGATGACTGCTGGGGCCGTTCCTGTAAAACAGCCGGCAGTTGAAGTATTGTTAGGCAGTCAGGTTCTACAGTTTTATAATCCAGCCCATTTCAGTACTGTACAACTTATTCACGATACCGTTATGGGTGGCCGTTCAGATGGTAGCTTAGCACCGGTGTCTGAACCCGCCGGCCTGCGTTTTTTTGGAAACTTGTCACTGGCAAATAATGGCGGCTTTGCTTCTGCAGAGTTCAAATTAGCACAAGCACTGCCTGCGAAGGATTTTAATAGTATTAATTTGAACGTAACTGCCGATGGCCGACTATATCAATTACGCCTGAAAACCTCTTACATTCCACAAGGCGTTGCCTATGTTGTTAACTTTCAGACAGACATTGATCGTCAAAATTATTATTTTAAGGCTGGCGACTTCACCGGCCAATTCCGTGGCCGCCAGGTAACAAATCTACCCAAACTCAATTTGGAGGATGTTACTCATATCAGCCTGATGTTAGCAGATAAAAAAAGCGGACCTTATAGTGTAATTATGTATTCTGTTGCTTTGTCCCCATTGCAGTCAATTTAGGACGTTTAAAAATAATAGTCAGCCGCTGACTACATTGCCGATAATTCAGGTATCTACTGCTTTAATACCAACCTGGGTAATAATACCCTGCTCATCCAGTTCTCGTACCGTCAGGACAAGTTGATCCAGTCGTACCTGATCACCAATTACCACCCGGCGGTGAAAACGTTCGCTAATGTATGATGATAAGCTTTGTAGCTTATTTTGATTATCCATATTAATGGTATAAAAAGCGTCTAAATCAGCCAGGCTAACTTCACCGTTTAATACAAAGTCACCAAAGAAGTTGCTGTTGCTCAGGCCAGATGTATCGGCTTCACTGGCCAGTATCTCGCTAAGTTTTCTGACATCTTTAAGTTTTGCCAATACCATAATGGTATCACGGCTGTTGAATACCGGCTCGTTCGCCGGCAATTGCCATTCACCGTCACGAATAATACCCAAAAACTGCACCGGAACACTGAATTTCAAATCCTGCCAGCGCACACCTCGTACTGGTGACTGATCTTCAACATTAAACGCTAAAACTTCCATCACATCTTTACTGGGAATAGCATCCAATGGCATAGCCTGATCAGGTTCAAGCTCCCCGGGAACTTCAAGCTTTAGCCAGCGGGCTACCGGTACCAGACTCCAGCCTTGCAAAACCAATGACACAATAACGACCACAAAAGCGACATCGAAATATAAATGTTCATTCGGCACACCCGCCAACCAGGGAAACAACGCAAGAATAATAGGCACAGCGCCACGTAAGCCAACCCAGCTAATGAAGATTTGATCTTTTATCGGAAAACGAAACGGAATTAAGCTGATTAATACCGCAATCGGCCGGGCGATAAAAATCAGTATGCCCGCCAGGATTAATGCATCAATCAGGTGTTCTTTTAAATTAGTTGGCACGACCAACAAACCTAACATCAGAAACATGCTTATTTGACTGATCCAGGCCAAACCATCATGCATCCGCAAAATATGAATAATTTGGGGCAACCTGGCATTTCCGACCAGATAGCCCATCAGGTAAACGGCCAAAAAGCCGCTACCACCAAAACTGTTCGTTATGGCATAAATGAAAATACTACTGGCAACGGCCAGTAGCGGAAAAAAAGCAAAGCTGAGAGGCAGTTTACGACATAAAAATACGAATACACGCCCTGCTCCATAACCCATGGCGCCGCCAACCACTGCTTGCTGCAAAAAAGAAAGTAAGACAAACCAATCAAGTTTCGCATCTTGTGCCAGCACGCCTACCAGGGTAAGTGTCAGCATTACAGCCATCGGGTCATTACTACCCGATTCAATCTCCAGGGTTGACGCCACCCGCTGTTTAATTCTGAGGCGTTGAGACTGAAATATTGAAAATACCGCAGCGGCATCAGTCGAGCTTAAAATAGCGCCAAGCAGTAAGCCTTCGATAACAGATAAATTGAGTAAATAGGCAGCAGACAGCCCCACTACACCACAGGTTATGACTACCCCGACCGTTGCCAGCATGGACGCCGGCGCCAACGCCACCCTAAACCGTTCGGGATGGGTACGCATCCCCCCGTCGAACAGAATAATCACCAGCGCAATAGAGCCAATTAGAAATGCGGTTTGTGGATTATCAAATTGAATGCCAGCAAGTCCATCTTCACCGGCGAGCATGCCTATAACGAGGAATATTAACAACATCGGCGCGCCTAAACGCGCCGAAATCAAGGTGGCAATGATACTGACAAAAAATAATAAACCGCCGATTAAGATGGTGAGGTTTATCGCATCCATAAAACCTCCTGTCTCTGACGTGTTAAGACGCGGTAGCGCCCGCTATCTCAGTTACAATTGCTTGCAGGGCATTACCAGGCGAAATTGCCTGGGTTATTGGTCTGCCAATAACCAGGTAATCGACACCAGCCTGCACAGCTGCAGCGGGTGTCATAATCCGCTTCTGATCATCTGGGTTACTTGTTGCTGGGCGGATCCCAGGCGTAACCAGTTGAAAATTATTACCAAATTTTTGTTTTAATGCAACTGCTTCCTGTGCGGAGCATACCACTCCATCTAAACCGCTTTGTGAAACCAATGCCGCCAGTTTTTCTACCTGCTGGGCTGGGCTTAGCGAAATACCAAGCTCTGTTAAGTCACTTTGTTCCATACTGGTTAACACCGTTACCGCGATAAGTTTTGGTTTAGTTGCGCCATATTGTTGCAGTGCTTCACGCGCTGCAATCATCATTTTGCTACCGCCACTGGCATGGACATTAACCATCCAGACCCCAAGATCGGCGGCTGCTTGCACAGCTTTCGCCACAGTATTAGGTATATCATGGAATTTTAAATCCAGAAAAACATCAAACTGGCGTTTTTGTAGTTCGCTGACAAACGCAGGGCCAAAATGGGTGAACATTTCTTTGCCTACTTTTAAACGACACAGAGCTGGGTCGAGTTGTGAGACCAGGTTAAAGGCATCAGCCTGGCTGGCATAATCAAGCGCAACCACAACAGGTGTTTGACACGACATCGGTTTTCCTTCTACACGGTTGGTAAATTAACGGCCATCAATACCGGTAATAGGTTCTACAGTCTCCCATTGCTGACAAGACGGACACAACCAGTATTGTTGACGGGTTTTAAATCCGCAATTGCGGCAACTGTATAATACTTTTTTCCCCAGATAAGCTTGCACCAGCTCTTCAACTGACAATAAGGCCGCAGCAGCAGAAGTTGACTGATGCTGCCTGACCTGCAGCAACTTTTGAAACAGCCTGATACTGGGCTGTTGCTGTAGTTTATCCAACAAAAACTGCTCTGCTGCCGTTGCGGAGCCATGCTCTGCCAGCCAATCCGCCAGCATACTGCTGGCAGTAACATTATGTTGTTTGTTGGCCAGTTGACTAAGCAGTTGATACCACTCGTCACCATTAAATTGGCACTGTTGCAACAATGGCAGTATATCTGCGCTCCACTGCGGCTTTTGCTTAATAATACTCAGCAGTGGCGCTTTGGCTTGTGCGCCCTGCTCTGACGCCAGGTAAAACGTCGCTAAAGCAAAGCGTGGACGGATAGCCAGTGGGTTGTTTTCTGCCAGCTGGGTGAGCGAAACAACATCGGGTTTATCCTGCATTGCCTCTATTGCCATATTTGCCAGGGCAATTTTTAACGACCGAGACTCACTTTTACTGACTTCAGTTTGAAGTGCCAACGCTTTGTGCCAGTCATGACTAGCCGTAAAAATACTAAACAGTTGTTTTAGCGCAGGTTCACGCCAGCGGTTAGTCGTAACCAAAGGTGTTGCCAGGCTTTCTGCCCGGTCGTATAAGCCCGCAGAAAAATAATCTTTAGCGAGTTCGTACTGAATTTGCTGAGCCTGAGGTTTGGATAATTTTAATTGATGCAGCTTTTCATGAATACGGATTGCTTTGTCCCAATCACCTTTGCGGCGGAACAGATTGGCCAACGCCAGATATGTTTCTATTGTGGCAGCTTCAATATCGAGTAACTCTAACAACTGCTCAATTGCTTTGTCTTCCTGATCGGTTAGCAGAAAGTTTAAACCAGAAGATAAGTTTCGGGTAACACTGGCCCGGTCTTTAAGTTCAGTATGTTTGACGCTATTTCTGCCCATAAACCAGCCATATGCGGCGGCAACAGGGAGTAACAAAAATAGCAGTTCCAACATAAAGGTCAGGTTTTCTCTGTGGCAGGTTTAAACCAATTTTTAGTGCGACGTGTCATGCTTAACCAGGACGCAATAATAAGTCCGAGCACCACACCGGCGATTAGAAATATAATTGCTACATCTACAACCCGTAGTTGCAGTTTTACTATAAGAAAACTTACGTCAGTTTGTTGTTGGTTTATGGCGCCAAATACAAAACCAACTATCAGAAAAGCAATAATCAGTATCAGATACAGTAATCTGCTCAAAAGACACTCCGTACACTGCAATTGGCCTGATGAGGGATCAGGTGTTATCTTTTACCCGATCGCGTAACTCTTTACCTGGCTTAAAGTGCGGTACATATTTACCATCTAACTCTACTTTGTCGCCGGTTTTAGGATTACGACCTACACGGGGAGCACGATAATGTAGTGAAAAACTACCAAAACCGCGAATTTCAATTCGTTCATTTGATGATAGCGACTGGGCCATCTGTTCCAGAATTTCTTTAACAGATGCTTCGACATCCTTGACTTGAATATGCGGGAAATCGGTTGCTAATTTTTCAATCAATTCAGACTTGGTCATAGACCCTCCTGCAAAACCCAATTGGTAAAGCAAGGGGCAAATGCCCCCTGCTTCGCTAGCAATTAATCCTGCTTCTGAGCAGCTTTAAATGCTTCGGCCATAGCGTTACCACCGAAGTCAGCTTCTTGCTGCTTGGTATTAACGGTATCCATAGCTTCTTTTTCTTCAGCTTCGAATTTCGCTTTGATTGACAGGCTGATTACGCGGTTTTTGCGATCAACACCCATTAAACGAGCTTCAACTTCTTCGCCTACTTTCAGTACTGTCGAGGCATCTTCAATACGCTCACGCGCAATATCAGAAACCCGGATGTAACCTTCAACTGCACCTTCTAACATTACAGCAGCGCCTTTCGCGTCAACGGCAGTTACTTCACCTTTAACGATAGCACCTTTTTTGTTGTCAGCAAGGTAACCATTGAACGGATCTTCATCCAGTTGTTTGATACCTAAAGAAATACGCTCGCGCTCTGGGTCAACTTGTAACACAACTGCGTGTACTTCGTCGCCTTTCTTGAAATCACGAACCGCTTCTTCACCAGTGGCATTCCAGCTGATGTCAGATAAGTGAACCAGGCCATCAATACCGCCGTCTAAACCGATAAAGATACCAAAGTCAGTGATTGACTTGATCTTACCGCTAACACGGTCGTTCTTGTTAAAGCCTTTAGCAAACTCTTCCCATGGGTTAGCTTTACACTGTTTAAGGCCTAAAGAAATACGACGACGTTCTTCGTCAATTTCAAGTACCATAACTTCAACAGTATCACCTAAGTTAACCACTTTCGATGGGTGAATATTTTTGTTAGTCCAGTCCATTTCTGAAACGTGAACTAAGCCTTCAACGCCTTCTTCGATTTCCACGAAGCAGCCGTAGTCAGTTAAGTTGGTTACGCGACCAGTGATGCGGGCACCTTCTGGGTAACGTGAGGCAATAGCGGCCCATGGATCTTCCCCCATTTGCTTAAGACCTAAAGATACACGTTGTTTTTCACGATCAAATTTCAGTACTTTAACTGGAATTTCATCACCAACATTAACAATTTCGCTTGGGTGCTTAACACGCTTCCATGCCATATCAGTGATATGCAGTAAGCCGTCTACGCCACCTAAATCAACGAACGCACCGTAGTCAGTCAGGTTCTTAACGATACCTTTAACTTCCATGCCTTCTTCTAAAGTCTCTAACAGCTGATCACGTTCCTGGCTGCTTTCTGACTCGATCACAGCACGACGTGAAACAACCACGTTGTTGCGTTTCTGATCCAGCTTGATAACTTTGAATTCAAGTTCTTTGTTTTCCAGGTGTAAGGTGTCGCGTACCGGACGGACATCAACTAACGAACCTGGCAGGAAGGCACGAATACCGTCGACTTCAACCGTAAAACCACCTTTAACTTTACCAGTGATAACACCGATAACAGTTTCTTTATCTTCGCAAGCTTTTTCCAGGCGAACCCAGGCCTCATGGCGCTTAGCTTTTTCACGAGATAACAAGGTCTCACCGAAACCATCTTCAATAGCGTCTAACGCTACATCAATGATGTCGCCTACGCTAACTTCAATTTCGCCGCTCATAGATTTGAACTGCTCAACCGGAATAGCGGCTTCTGATTTAAGACCGGCGTCAACCATAACAACGTCTTTCAGAACGGCAACAACGGTACCTTTAACAATGGCACCTGGGCGGGTTTCGATAGTCTTGAGGCTTTCCTCAAATAATTGTGCAAAATTTTCAGTCATAGTCACTTTTTTCAGTTAAGTGCTCCACTTCGCATCATGCGTTATGGGGTTGCTAAGTTTACCAGCAACAATCCTTGTTACCGGCTGTCCAAAATGCGGTTTCGGTTAATCAGCCTACTTTCAACAGCAATTTGCTGTTTATGTAGTTCAGTACCTCTGCCAACACTTGTTCAATAGGTTTATTGGTCGAATCCAGCATGTAAGCATCAGTTGCCGGTTTTAACGGCGCCGTTGCTCTGTTCATATCGCGCTCATCACGCGCCTGGATTTCGTGCAAAAGGTCGCCGATGTTAACATCCAGGCCCTTTTGTTTCAACTCTAAATATCTACGGTTGGCGCGTTCTGTAGCATCAGCTGTTAAAAATATTTTAACTTCTGCCAACGGGAACACCACAGTGCCCATGTCACGTCCATCTGCTACCAAACCAGGCGCTTCTGCAAACGCCCGCTGCCGGCGTAACAACGCTTCTCGTACCCGGGGTAACGAGGCAATCTTTGACGCAACGGTACCAACTTCTTCAGTACGAATGGTATGAGAGACATTCTCTCCTTCCAGGGTGATCTTAGTATTGCCTTGTTCATCCGCGTTAAACTGCACATCAAGATGGGCGGCCAGAGGTTGTAATGCCTCTTCGTCATCGGCAGCTATTTGGTGATGCATGGCAGCGAGTGCCAAAACCCGGTAGATTGCGCCACTGTCAAGTAATTGCCAACCTAACTTTTGAGCCAGCAGCCGGCTTAGGGTACCTTTGCCTGAGCCACCCGGACCGTCTATGGTAATTACTGGTGCATGTTGCGGCATCCTACCTCCTTCAAAGCAATAATCTGCTGATTCAAATTTTAAAACCGCCATATTATACAGGTTTTTGCGACAAAAGCTGTGATTAGTTGCGATAAAAACCTGTCGGACATTCACAGAACTCATGCCCGACCTGGTTAATAATGTAACCTATTAGCTTTGCAGACTTAAAAACAACTTGAAATAATCCGGAAAGGTTTTTGCCGTGCAGTCAGGATCCTCAATCGTTACCGGCGTATCACTCAGCGCAACCAAAGAGAAGCACATCGCCATTCTATGATCGTCGTAAGTTGCAATGCTGGCATGGGTTAACGTTGCCGGCGGTGTTATTTTAAGGTAGTCCCGCCCTTCATCAACCTCTGCGCCTACTTTTCGAAGCTCATTTGCCATCGCTGCTAAGCGGTCAGTTTCTTTAACGCGCCAATTATATACGTTGCGAATAACAGTTGGACCTGTGGCAAATAATGCCGTAGTGGCAATCGTCATAGCCGCATCTGGAATGGCATTATAGTCGCGGTCGATGCCAACCAGGGTGTTACGCGTGACCTGGATGTAGTCGTCACCCCAGTCAACCTTTGCACCCATCGCTTCAAGTGCATCGGCAAAGCGAATATCGCCTTGTACGGCGTTCCTGCCGATACCGGTCACTTTAATACTGCCACCTTTAATGGCTGCAGCCGCCAGAAAATAAGAGGCAGAGGAAGCATCACCTTCAACTAACCATTTACCCGGTGAGCGGTATTGCTGATTGCCGCTAATGGTAAAGCGTTGGTAGTTGTGGTTAACCACGTCTATACCGAAACGCTGCATTAACGCCAGGGTGATATCAATGTAAGGTTTAGAGACTAACTCACCGAGTATTTCAATGTTACTCTCACCATCCAGCAGCGGCGCCACCATTAATACCGCGGTGAGAAATTGACTGGAAATACTACCATCAATCTGCATCGGGCCACCTTGCAGCGCTTTGCCTTTGATCTGCAAAGGGGGAAAACCATCGTTATCGAGATAGCCAATATCTGCCTGCCACTGACGGAGTGCGTCAACCAGATGACCAATGGGACGCTCATACATCCTCGGCTCGCCGGTCAGAGTAACGTTAACATCCGACGCTGCCAGCGCAGCCGTTAAAGGCCGCATGGCGGTGCCGGCGTTTCCTAGAAACATGGTGATGGCCTGTGGTTGCTTAAATAAACCACCAAGACCCTGCACCACACAGCTGGTACGGCAAGTTGACAGCTTATAATCGATACCTAAAGCCGTTAACGCGTTAAGCATATGCTTTACATCGTCGCTATCCAGTAAGTTAGTAATATGAGTCGTGCCCTCGGCCAGTGCGGCCAGCAACAACACCCGGTTCGAAATACTTTTTGAACCCGGCAGATGAACTTCGCCGCTAACTTTACTGACTGGGTTTAAGGTTAATGTCTTCATCCGTTTACCCGCTCAAATTCCTGCATAAAACTGACCAGCGTTTGCACACCTTCCAGCGGCATCGCATTATAGATACTCGCCCGCATTCCCCCAACCATCCGGTGACCTTTCAATGCCAGCAAGCCATGTACCTCAGCCTGCTCGACAAACATGTCGTTTAAACGCTCATCAGCCAGAAAAAACGGCACGTTCATCCAAGACCGATATGCTTTTACAACATCGTTGCTGTAAAAATCACTTTTATCAATATAATCATAAAGCAAGCTGGCTTTTAACTGGTTACGCGTTGCCATTTCAGTAACGCCTCCCTGCTGTTTCAACCATTTAAACACCAGACCAGCCAGATACCAGGCAAAGGTGGGCGGGGTATTGAACATACTGTCGTTTTCCGCCGCCAGCCGATAATCCAGCACGGCCGGAATAGCCGCCGTCGATAATGGCAGTAAGTCTTCCCGGACAATAGCTAACGTTAAACCTGAGGGACCTATGTTTTTCTGCGCCCCGGCGTAAATTACCCCATAGCGGCTTACGTCTATGGGCCTGGATAAAATAGTGGAAGACAAATCTGCAACAATGGGTACTTCGGTTTTTGGTAGTCCGGTAAATTCAACACCATCGACAGTTTCATTCGGACAACAATGGATAAAGGCTGCTTTGTTGTTAAGTTGCCATTGCGCCGGGTCAATAATAGTCCGCAGATTATCATCAGTTTTTGACCGGATATCCTGTACATTCAACTGGCCGTATTTATGCCCCTCTTCCACTGCGGCTTTGGACCAGGCACCCGAGATAATATAATCAGCATTGCTGTTGCCCGCACTCGCCTGAGCGTTAAACAGGTTAAGGGGTACCGCAGAGAATTGCCCCCGACCACCTCCGTGCATAAACAACACTTTATAGTTGACCGGAATACTGAGTAAATCCCGTAAGTCCTGTTCAGCCTCAGCCGCCACTTTAATAAACGCTTTGCTTCGATGGCTTATTTCCATCACTGAGCAACCCTGCTGTTGCCAGTTAATAAATTCCTGCTGCGCCTGTTGCATTACGGCCGTGGGCAACATGGCCGGACCGGCACAAAAATTAAAGGTAGTCATGTGTTACTACTCGCAATTATCAACAATTATTTAAAATCAGCTAAAAAAAACGAGCGCTACAGCGCCCGTTCTTGATGAGTTATGACTGCTCAGTATCGTTATCCTGAGCCAACTGGCTGTCCTGTAAATCCGGGCCTGCCACATCAGCACTGTTTGCGCTGTTGCTATTCTCAGATTCCGCTGCAATTAAACCGGCATCATCTTCAATGTCCTGTGGTAAATCCTGCTCCTGGATCTCATCGACTTTCGCCACCCCAACGACTTTTTCCTGATCCTGAGTGCGGATCAGAATGACGCCCTGGGTGTTACGGCCAACTTCAGAAACTTCTTTAACCCGGGTTCGAACCAGCGTGCCGCGGTTTGAAATCATCATAATTTCATCCGTTTCACTCACCTGGACAGCACCTACTACCAAGCCGTTACGCTCTGATACTTTAATAGATACCACGCCCTGAGTGGCACGACTCTTCGCCGGATACTCAGTTAATGCGGTGCGTTTACCATAACCATTTTCAGTCACTGTCAGTACTGCGCCGTCACCTTTTGGAATAATCAGTGATACTACTGAGCCGCCTTCCCGTAAACGAATACCGCGAACGCCTGTAGCAGTCCGGCCCATGCCCCGCACTTGATCTTCGGTAAAGCGCACAACTTTGCCGTCATCTGAAAACAGCATAATCTCATCACTACCATCGGTAATATCAACACCGATTAAGTGATCGCCCTCATTCAGGTTCACAGCAATAATGCCGTTTGCCCGGGGCCGCGAGTAATCAGTCAATGCTGTTTTCTTAACAGTACCGTTAGCCGTAGCCATAAATACGTATTTGCCTTCTTCATATTCGCGTACCGGCAAAATAGCGTTGATCCGTTCGCCCTGCTCTAATGGCAACAGGTTAACAATTGGTTTGCCCCGTGCAGTGCGACTGGCCAATGGTAATTGGTATACCTTCATCCAGTACAGGCGGC
>TARA_R110002126_G_scaffold89252_2_pt1 | contig 17120 bp, 24 predicted proteins | sample TARA_R110002126 | Tara Oceans TARA_R110002126 (sample SAMEA4397536) | marine metagenome | biome: Polar Biome; feature: [DCM] deep chlorophyll maximum layer (ENVO:01000326); material: water (ENVO:00002006), including particulate matter (ENVO:01000060) such as... | depth 30 m
AATTTCCGCAATGTCAGAATCTACCCCGTAAGTAACAAGTATTTCTTTATTCCCTCCATCGTCGAAAATTCTACTTTGAAACGTTGCCGAACCCTTTTTTAAATACAATAACGTTGGATTTGGATTTACTCCCGCGGCAATTGTACCACCTGGATAATAACAAACCTCGCCACCGCTTAGAATATAACCCTCATTTATAACAGGGTTTTCAACATCTGTATTATCATACTCTAAACCAGCCAATATTAACCCATTCGCAAAGTTTGGAGCTACTGGGCTGGCTCCCTGGTCGTAGTCTAATACCGGTAAAACTGCCCTAATTCCTTCCGACTTGTTTATAAAGTCGGCTTTTGCGTTTTGCTGTAGTCTTATAAAATCATTTGCATAAATCGGCGCTCCGTTTATGTCCATTTCTCCCGAAATGTTTTTAAAATCGTCTTGTTTTTGCTTTAAAGTTGCCATATTAATATCCTATTATTGTGAAACTTGTTGAATAAGGTCTTATTTTATCTACCTCCGCCCTTATTATTGCCGAACCGTTCGCAGCTAAAACCGCAGCGGGTACAAATACCGTAAATTCGTTATTTCGCGAAGCCTCGGACTCATTAAATATAAACTTAGCGGGTTGCCCTTCGCTTTCATTCCAAAAGTATTGCGCCGGTAGTCCTTCGCTTTTATTGTAAAATGTTATAGGTGTTACGTCGTCCCCTGTATTATCTATATAAATAAAAGGAGCCGAAACAACCCCAAAAGTATCGTTTAAAATGCTTTCGGCTATAATCTTTTGCCCGTTGTGCTTTGCTCTCGCTATTACGTCGGTTCTATAGGTTATAAAAATATCTATATGTAGCTGCTTAATTGTTACAAATAAAGCGTTTAACCAACTTATCTCTATATCCTTACGTTTATCAACTGGTAAGTTTTCTTTTATTAATATGTCGTAATCTAAGTTATAAATACTCATATTAAGAAGTTTGTAAGGTCATTACTATAAGGTCGTCGAATGTATTTCCCGCCGTGTCCTCTTCAATTATATAACCCGCCGCCGTTTCGTACTCTCTACTTATTACCGTAGTCGAACCACTCAAAGGTGTTGAATTTGGACGACCAATTAAACTAACGTTTAAGGTATCAATTCCGGCCACGCCTTGAACCGACTGTATAGCGTCTATTATTTGCTCCCTTACTATTTTACCGTCGAAATCGTCAACCGAAACACTAGATAAATAATCTGTTATCGCCACAATTACCGCAGCTTTTACCGTTGTTTCTACATATTCACCTAAATAAAAAATCTCTCCGGCAAATCTTAAACGATCCGCAAATAATGAACTTGAGTCTATAGCTATACCAATAAAACCTATTTTATCAATATATCCCTTTAAGGCGTTTAATTCAACAGGATCTAAAGGCTCCAAACCTCCCGCGCCGTCGTCTTTGGCTACTTTAACCAAAGCGCGGTTATTTATTTGCTCCTTTACTGCCGCCCTTGTAATAATCCTTAAAAGCGGGTCTATTATTGGATATGTGGCTACGCCGTCAACTACCGAAATAACCTGAGGGCTTACCGCGTCGTATTGAAACTCTAAAACTCTTCTTTGCAGCCAACCCGCCGTACCTGGTACCGCCTCCCTTGCTATTTGCTCAATTTCAGCCGTGAAAACGTCTAAAAGTTGCTCGAATGTTTCCAGCGCTATACTTGTTATGTAAGTCCATAGGCGCCAAATTGCCGTGCCGCTAGGGCTGGTAATTCCACTTAAAACCGGGTCCGCTTGTACCGCTGTTATTAATTCCTGTTGTATATCTGCTTGACTCCGTGCCATATCTTAAGTATTATCGTTTACGTCTTTTGCTGTCCTTAACCCGTTGTCTGTTGTTGGATTTATTATAACTTCGCTTCCAAGTTGGAACGTCAATAAATGCGGCTCCCCTTGATCTATGTATTTACTTACATCTAATAAAACCGTTGTGTAATCCTGTATAAAAATGTATTGATTTTTTCGGCTCTCGTCCGTTTGCTCTCCTACTCGTGACCAGCTCCCGAACCCGTCACCCTGAAAACCTTTAAACTCTCCGTAAACCTTTTGTTTTAGGTCGAAAACTTCTAACTCTGTTTTCCCTATTGAAGACCTCGAAACCGTTAATTTATCCGCAATGTAAAACCTTACTAAAAGCTCGCTTGTTTTCTGAACTCCTGCCCCCTCTGTTGAATATTCCGCCCCTTCCGGAAATGAAATAAACAAAGCCGGGAATTGAAACGAATCTACTCCGCCCTCGTCCTGTTTAGTTAATTGCTCATTAAATAAAGCAACCGTTTTAAACTCCGGAAGGTCCGCCGCTATCTTTGCTGTTATCGCCTCTATTAAAAACCTTTGCATATGTCTAAATTAAAACTTTTTATTAAGCCTTTTACGGATTAGGCGCTTTATTTTTTTATTGAGCTTGTGGGAGTCCCCCATAAACTGCCTTTTAGGCATTGTAAACCCTTTACCTCGTCCCGCTTTTAACCCGAAATTGTGGACCCCTGCGTAAACTCCGGCCTTTCCTAATATACCAATAACCGCGCGTCCTCTGCTTGCGTTTATTTTCTTTGTGGCAATGGATCGCCTTAATTTCCCCGACTTAACAAGTATAGCCCTGTTAGTTGTACTCTTTTGTTTTCTTGGCTTCCACTTTTTTACGCGCCTATCCAAAAACCCTTGCTGTTTAAAACTGTCCTTAAAAAAGTTTATTGCCACCTCTGTAGCAACTCGCAAGGTTTTTTTAATCTCTTTTTTTAAAGCCTCCCTTTGCGCTTTTATTATTGGGCTTAGTTTGGGTTTTGCCATGTCTTAATCGTAATAAAGTTGTCCGCCGTCTAATTTTTCCGGATCTGTTTTTAATTTTATTTTACGGCCGTTTCTTCTTAATAGCATATCGTAAACCTCCTCCGGCCTTGTTACTGCATGCCATGTTAACGGGTTTTCCTCGTTTGGGTATTGCTCTTTATACTCGCTTAATAAGTCTTTAAATGTTTTCATTGGTTTCTTTTTAAATAGTCTTCAAAATATTTTAATCCGGCATTATACGTTTTAGGTAGGTATTTCTCAAAAGTGTTATTACCTACGTAGTAATTTTCTGATAAATGAGCCCATATTTCTAGCTCTCCCCATTGTTTTTGATAAATTTTATCATGACCACTACCAAAATTCCCGCGGCTAAAACCTTGTAAAGTGTCTGACAAAGCTCCGGACTCTGATTTTAAGCGTTTAAACGCGTCTTTTTCCGTTTGTGTTTTTGCTGTAAAAATATTGTTCCATGAATCCGATAATTCCGTTTCCACTTCCCCCGATATTTTTCTTAAAGATTTTGCCTTGCCTCGTCCCCTTGTGTTTTTTATTGTTTCGGCTATTTCTGTTAATTCGTCGTCGAAAGCTTTTATAAATAAAGTAAATTCCTTACTTTTTTCGTGATGGCTTAAAAGCTCTCTTGTGTTGAAATGATTTGAGTGCCCTAATTCGTGGGCTATTAACTGTCTTTTCGTGTACCCGTCTTTCTTCCCCCAATGCGATTTTTTATGGTCTAAAAAAACGTCTTTTTTAAATGGATCGTAATGTGGGCCGTCTTTACTTTCGTTTAAAAGTGTTAAATCTTCACTAGCGTTTTCAATTAATGAATCCGGGATTTTTTCCCCCGTTTCCTTTTCTAAATGTTTTTGTATCTCTAGTTTTTTACCTTTTAATGTCCCGTATTTATGTTTTCCCTTCCATCCTTTTAAAGATATAGGCGCGTTTTTATCAACTTTTAAAGGTTTGGGTTTAGATAAATTAAAATTATTCTTTTTAAGTTCACTAAATTGTGGCGCTACCTCGAAATATGGGTGTTCCGGTGAAAATAATACTTTCTTTTTTCCTGCGTTAAATTTCATAGAATCCGGAACGTTTGGAAAGTCTATGTTTTCCGTTTTAGTTGGGTCCGCCTCGTCTAATCTTTGAACGTCACAGCGACAATTCCAGCCGTTAGGCGGGTAGTACGTATCCCAAAACCTAGAATTTACCGGCTTAATCACGCCGTCTAATGCTGCGTGGTCCGGTCTCACAACCGCATCGCCTACCGTGTCGTATTTCAAGAAAGGAAATAAATCTTTGTCCTCCTCGATTTCCTGCCATTTACTAGCCATTTGCGCGGTATTGCTTGCCTGGGCTATTTCAGTACGTAGCCAAACTTTGTTATATGTCCCGAAAATCTCTTTTGCTTTTTGTTCGTATTCAGCTATCGAAATAACCCCTTCCGCGTGCTTCGCTACAAAGTCGCTCATTTCCCTAACTTGCTGAAAGGTTTTAGCTCCCGAAAATTTGAAAGCGTTATTTCTTAGCGCTTTTACTAATAATTCGTCGTCGAATACTTCTAAACCTCCCGCGGAATTAAGGCCGTTAAACATTCCTTTTTCTATCTCGTCCGCTATCCTTAAGTAAAGCTTTTCCGGTAGATTATCAACTGCGTAAGTACCTGTAAAAACCCCTTTTACTATATCGTCTATAAAGTCGTCCGTATAAATTGGCTCCGGTACGTCGTTGCTTTCAATTTGTGCGCAAATATCGCAAAAGTTTTCGTTTTCTAGTATGTTAATTGGATTTACTGAAAGGGCTTTTTTTTTTAATTCGTTTTTAACGTCCTCCGGTTTTGTTCCTTTTGGGTCAGGTTCCGGCATATCTATTACAACCGCCTCTACTGGCATACCGTAAGTTTGTATTAAGTAATCTACAGGTAGAATATATTTACCTGTTTTAATTAGCTCTAAATCCCTTTCGAATTGTTCTTTTAACTCCTCTTTTTTATTCTCATTAAGCTTCCATTTTCCAACGATATTAAAACCGTGGTAAGTGTTAAGCATTGGGATAAAATTATTATTTACCCAGTCTTCTAACTTTACCGCGTCGCCTTTTTCGATGGCTCCGGTTGTTCTCTCGTGGACTTCGCTTTGTGATTTACTAGAACCGTCGTCAAGTGTCATTGTAGACCCCAAAATAAGCTTTGAAAGCTCACTATTAGTACGTTCTATAAGTTCGTTAAATACGTTGTACGCGTCCTGTTTTGAATCCCTAACAAACTCTATTTCGTCGTCCGTATCTAGGACCGCAAAAGCATTGCGCCCCATGTTGTCCAACATGTCATACATATTATTCGAAAGTGCCTCGTCCCTTACGTTTGTTTTTCCTACTCGCATAGGGCTTCCGAAAATTTCCGTAAATTCAGCCCAGGACCCTAGCCCCGTTTTTTTGAATATTACCAGCGGACTAGCTTTCATTAATAAACCCATTGAATCGTCTCTCCCTGCCTCAATTGTCCAGGGTTTAAAAACTCCTCTATTGTAAGGCGTTAAGTTTTCGTTTTCGAATGGGCTATTTCTTACGCTTTTCTTTTGTGCGTACACGTATTCACGCGGAACTATTTTAACACTCTCAAAGCTTTTACCTACTCTTTTACCTAGTTGTATAAGTGTGTGGCCGTAGTATTCAGCATCTAAAGCGAAACTTAAACAGTCTCTAAACCATTGCGCGTTAAATATTGCCGTTTCTTCCTCTATTTCTTCCCCTTTTTCGTCAACTATTTTAAAGTCTTTGGAAAGGTTTTTACTTTTACGCGCGTTAATAGCTGCCGAAAGGTGGGCATCTATTACAACGTCGTTGTAAACCGTTATTAAATCCGCGTTTGTCGGATTGTCTACGTCTTCGAAGTTATCAACCCCTAGTTTCCAGTTGTCCAACTCTTGATTAAATCGGAATAATTGAAGTTTTACGGTTTTACTCGTAATATCTTTATTCTTTTGAAACTCTGTGTTATCGCTTCCTGCTTCCGTTTTCTTCTTATTGAAAATATCAAATAATCTCATATTTTAATAACTTTGTGATCCTTTTTTTGTATCGCTCCCCCATCTAAGCGGCCAGCCTTGTTGGTTGTCCTCGTCGTTGGTTGCTAGTGTAACATTTATACGGCCTTCAAAAACATCATTAAGCCATTTTTCCGCTATATCGTTGGCCATTTCGCGGCCGTCCGGTAGTACGTCGGTGTAAGTTCTTTGAAATAAATAGTATATTGAGATATTAACCGCGTGTTTCAATAGTGATCTATTGCGAGCGGCCCCAACTTTTGTAAATTCAGTATCTAAGTCGTAACGTGGGGAAATCTTTTCTCTTATTCTGTCCTCCGCGTCGCTTATCGCGTCCGTTACTATTACGTCGTTATCGTTTGTAAGTTGGTCTATTGTGGACTCGTCTACATAGTTAAATAAATCCGCTTTTGCTAAAAATGCCATAGTTTAAAATCTGTTACGTTTGACGCGTTTACCAAATATAGGTTTTTTTATGGCTCCCCCATGTATAAATAAATTATATTGCGCCTTAAATATTTCGATATGTAGATAGTCGTTTGCATCGGAGGTATGACCGTAAAGCTCATAACTTACACCGCTTGCCTTGTCTCTTGTTTTCTGTTTGTGCTTGGTCCCGTCCGCAGCTTCCTGCAAATATAAATAGTCGGATTTGGTATTAGTACAATTATCACTAACTAATATTTCACACTCCGGAACGTTACCCGCAAAGATTTGCGTTATAAATTCCCCTCTACTTTTTACTCCTGGATTTTGGTTTGGTAATCTAGTGGACGGCCTAAACTGCTTTAAATAATTAGCTGTAAGGGTGAAAAAGTTTTCCCCTTTCTCTAATTTCGTATCCTGTTTTTTACTGGTCCTATCTCCGTAAATTATTACGCCCTCCGTATGGTTTCGGTAACGTGCTGTAAATTCGTCGCATGTCGCCTTTAGTGTATTACGTGGCGTTTTAAGGCATATTTCGTCTATTTGGGTTATCGTTACCTTTTCGCCTATTGTCTCCGCCTGGTGTATCGTGAGCGTTAAATAAGGGTTTACATTTTCATCTAATGATATATGAATAGGTAAAGCCGGGTTATATTCAACCTCCTTTACATGATCGTGCAGCGTAAAGGTTTTATAAAAACGGCTCCCTACTTCCTTATTTCCCCACTCTCCCAGCGTGTAAACCGTGTACCAATACGGATTTGTTCGCTTTAAGTCTTCATACGTGGCCTTTGTTATTGGCGGTAAGTGTGGGTTATCTTTGTAAGTGGAATGAATGGAAGTATAAGCAAATTCAACCGTGGTTTTTTCGCCGTCTATTTCTACCTCTACCTCTGTAGTAGCTCGGAAGTTTTTACCATCTCTACCCTCGAAAAACTTTTTATATATCCAAAAGTCATGGAAGTTTGGTGTATCGGATTCCGGGTTAAAACTAAATATTTCTTGTAAGTAATCCGCTTTATTGCTTCGAATTGTGGACGTTACCGTAATAAAGTCCTCCTCTGTCATATCGTTTCCCTCCTCATACCATACGGCCGTTGGGTTGTCGATTCCTTTTATCTTATCGGCTTTGTCTAATCCGCGGGCTATAATTCTATTGCCATTAACGCAAATGATTGAAAGCGGGGACGTAGTGAACTTAAATAAACCCTGCAAACCCATGTTTTCAATTGCCGTTTTAATACCCTCGTATTGGCTTTCTTTAATTGTATCATAAACCTTTCTAACTAAAATAAGTTTGTAATAATTAGCCGTTAACATTCGGATAATTATTTTCTTTTGCGCGCTGTCTGTTTTACCGGACCCACGGCCACCCCATAATAAAATATATCTATCCTTATTATCTAAGATGTCCGCAAATGGTGGGTTTACCATTTCGGACCAGGGAGGAAAGTTTATTTGCATATCCTACCGCATTTTTTACACTTCTCAAAGCTTCCGCCGCCTAAATCTCTGCGGTGAACTGTTTTATAGTCGTGTATGCAAGTTTGTTGCTGTATTGACTTTTTAAGCCATATAATAAAGTCGCCTAGCATAGTTATTTTTTCTTTTTATCGTCCCCCATTGTAACGTTTATAATATTTTTTCCGCTGTCGTCCGCGTTAAAAGCTCCCGTATGCCTTGCCAATAGCTCTAAACACTTTGTTTTGTCCTTTGGATCTATTGTAAAGCCGTCTACGGCCTCGTCCTCTGCAAAGGCAAACTTAGCCAATTCCTGCACTACACGGTCGGCGGTAACCTCTACGCGCTTGTTTCTAGCTTGGGTTAATTCGGCTATGTATTCCTGTATGTTAGGTTTTGTTAAGTTCTCAGAGCCAATGGATCTAGCGGTTTTCTCCTTATATCCGGCTTTAATTGCTGCGCGTGTTGCGTTGAAATCAATTATAAATTCTTTGCAAAATGTCTTTTGACGTTCGTTTAATTCCATACCTAAAAGTACGAAAAAAAAGAGGGTTTTTAAAACCCTCCTTTATTTACTATTAAAATTCTCTTAAATAATTATCCATTAAATATCCGTCGTCTAAATATATATTTATCAATATTTTCACCTCCTCCACACTATCGGACCACGTAACAAGGTTCCCAGCATCTTTTAATCTATTCATTTGCTTTACCTGGTGATCTTCCGGCCTCTTACCTGGCTTCTTTAATTCGATATATAAAGCGCCGTAACCGAAGCGGGTAATAGCTAACGTTAAATCCGGATTACCTTTAGTAAGTCCGAGGGCTATCAATTGCGCCCCGTTAACGGCGTTTCGTGGATTATTGAAGTTATGGTATAATAAACCTCTAAACTCTTTGTAATCGTTCCAAAACCATTTTATTATTTCGGCTTGTATTTGGGATTCGGTTTGGTTTTTCATTTCTTTTTAATTACTGTCTTAAAATCGTCTTTATCCTGGTAATTTTGCCCCTCGTCGCAAGTATCGCAAAAACTTTTTATATGAAGCTCTTTAATTAAATTTGAGCAAGTATAAAAACCGTATTTGCATTCTAATTTTTTCATGTTAAAAAAATAAAGCCCCGAAGGGCGTTTTTTAGTTCCTTTCGCCGTTTTCAAATACCCATTTAGACCCTGTTATCATTTCACCAAAAAAGTAGTTTTCATCTGTTGAAATAACGTTATAAACTCTAAGGCCTATTATTTCACCTAATCCGAATTTTTCAACCTTCTTTTTAGTTATAGTTCTAAATGTTTTTTTATTGAATCTATCTTTAGGGAATTGAGCTAAATCAAAAGCTTCAACCGCTTTAAAATTGTTTTTCATTTCTTTTACTTTTATAATGTCGTTTCTTAAAGTTGCCATTTTGTAGTGTTTTTTAGTGTGCCTTTCGTTAGGCGCTCCACAAATATAAGCTTTTTACTTTCATACTACCAAATAAAAGTTATCTTTTTTTAGGTGTTAACACTTATCTGTTTGATTATCAACCTTTTAAACTGATTTGTTAACACCTGTTAACACCCTGTTAACACCTGTTAACACCTAAAAACCCGCTTATCTCTCTCTGCTTCAATACTTTAACTATTGAAAAATAAAAAGTGTTAACAGTACACAGTGTTTTTTGAATTAATAAGCTGTAGAAATAAAAAAAAATAAAATAGGCTCTTTTGAAAAAAACATTAATAATATTATATATAAATATATATTTTTAAGTTTACTGTTAACAAAAGCTTTCAAACCCCTATTGTTATTGATCCTAGAGTGTTAACAGTAAAAAAGGACCTGTTAACACCCCCTTTTAAGTTATTGAGAAACAAACAGTTAAGTGTTAACAGTACTGTTAACAGTAAAAAAACGCTGTTAACAAAAAAAAAAGACAAAAAAAATACCCCCCTGACAATCAGAGAGGTACATTTTTAACCTTAAAACGTTTCCTATATATTAGAAAGCTGTCGTTTGTGATTCATCGCCATTTAAACGATTATTTGTGTTTTCATCCGAATACATTTGCGCCGCCCTGTCTTCAATTGTTACACGTACAGCCGCGTAAACTCGATTAGATTTTCCGTTAACTCTTTTATGTTTTTGCTCAAATCCGAGCGTTTTTAACTCCGCCCCCATTTTCCACTGATTTAAACGCTGTCCGGTTTCTTTTTCAATAAAGATCATTATTTCCGAAATAGTAAAAAACTCTACTTTGTCGGTAGTACCTGGACGAACAAAAGCCGGCGTTTTATAAAACTGATTTATCAATTCGCTTTCCGTTCTTATTTGCTCAAATTCGAAGGTATTACGGTTAAGTTTCCCCACGTCCTCCGCTGTCAATTCCCAATTATAACCGGATTGGAAAAGGTGGTAAGCTTCCATTAATAAAGCGGTTTTATCAATAGAGTTATATAAGCCATGCTTAATACTTAAAATATTAATAGGAATAATACGCCTATTCCCTGTAGGATCGTTTAAAACTGTCTCGTCGTTAGAAGTCCCACAAAGAACCGCCAAACGCTTTAAACGTACATTTCTACGCCCGTACGGCTCCCTTAAAGTAAAATAATCTTTACTTGTCATTTCTTTAAGTTTTTTGGCCTCTTGCTTATTTTTACCCCCCATTTCATCGTCCATTATTAGGATTTTTTGAGTCATCAATATTTCGTCGTCCTTTCCAGCGTCTAACTTACTTTCGGCGTAATATTTGTATATCTCTTTAGGTAACAACCGACGAAAAAACTCGGTTTTACCCGTTCTTTGCCCTCCGGTAAGCACTAATAAAAGCGGGGAATGTTTCCCGTATATGCTTGCAATAATACCAACAAACCATTTTTTAATAAAAAGATATTTATAATCCGGGTCCACGTCCCCAGGTTTCAACCCCGTATCTGTTTCAATAGTATTTGCAAGCTCCTCAATTAGTCCGGAGGGTTTTATATGGGCGTTTGTCTCGAAAAACTCTTTTAAAGGGTTGTAGTCCTCCACAAAATCAGACCCTATTAACTTATCTAAAGTATCGTAAGGCGTTTTATCCGAAACAACTCTTTTACATTGAAGCCAAACCGAATTTGTAAACCGCGTATCTATTTCGTCGCCGTTGTTCTCGATATACATCGTAATTTCATTCCGCTTTAAGTTGTAGTTATTCTTTACAAACATTTCCATTTGTTCCAACTCGGTTAAATCCTCCGTAAGTCTTAAATCTATCTTAGAATCGTAAACCTTGTTTACTATTTCCTCGCTGTTTTTAATCCCTGCCACCTCTTCCAGCATGTTAATAACCGCCGCCGCATCTCTTCCGCCTTTCTTACCTTGCTTTGCAGCCGCAACAATATGTTTAGTTTCCGGACTTACTAAGTCTAAATTTGACTCCTTAGCATAGTAAAAGAGAGTAGATAAAGCCACGCCGGAACCGCCGGACTTAACACATTTAGAGTATTGTTTATCGCAAACCTCGTGTTGATATTCGGAATAATAATAGCTTATCGCGTGGAAGTAATCCCGCCCGTTTTCCCCATATTCGGAAGCGATAGCGAAACCAATTTCCAACCATATTTTATAAGATCCGCGCGTAAGATCAACTCCGGCGCTTTTTACTTGGTCCACTATGTAGTCTATATCATTAGACCCCGTTATAATTGTCGGAAGCTTTTTAATGTACTCCTTTTTCTTTAGGAAATCGGTATATTTTTCCGCTTCCTCGTTTACGTAGGCGTTTGGATCGTACGAAACAAAGCGGGGCCGTGCTAAATCTTTACAGGACTTATCGAGCTGTATTTTATAATTCTCTAAGTAATAATTCTCTATAGATAGAAAGCTTTCAAGGTGTTTTTTATTGTTAATCTTTACTAGTACGGCAATTCCGCGCCCACTAGCCGACTTAAAAGCGGCAAAAGTAAACTTATCATTTACGATTTTTTCCCAGTCCTCCGCTAAGTTTTCGGAGTCGTCCACATCTAAGCAGATAAAACCGGACGCCTTTTTAAGCCCGTTATTATTTCGAACGTCGAAAAGCCCCGAAATGGTAACGTAAGGCAAAGTATTTGCTTTTAAAACGGTCCTTTTCTTTTTGTCCTCCTCTGTATTAATTGGCTCGATTAAGTTACGCCACGCCCCGCATTTAACGTTATTAATAAACTCCATAATTGAAGTTACGCCCGCCGGCTTGTTTTCAGTAATTCGGTTAAAAAAATTAATTTCCATAAGTAGTTATTTAGTTTTTACCTCTAAAGAATTTTAGAGGGTTGTAAATGTAGTTAAAAAATGTTGTGTATTTTAACGCCCACCAACTAAAGCGGGCTTTTTTTCTCTTGTTTGTAATTGGATATAAACCCATCCCGGTTTTAAACCTTCTTTTTTCGCGTATTCTTTTAGTTCTTTTTCATTCATCGCCGCGGTGTTAACCTTTACCGCTCCGCCTCTTAATGGTCCTTTACCTTTCACCTCGATAAACTCCCCTTTTAAAAGTTCCTTTTTACTTATCTTAAATTCAGCTCCGCAATCGTGACAAATTCGCGCGCTTGCTGCGTTCATCGCCTCGCAAGCTTCGCAAATCTTAACCGGTGCAACTCCGTTGGATTGACGCCTTTTTTTCACTAAAGGCCACTCTCTACCGTCGGACCACAAGCCATGCTCGAAAGCATTTCCGCCCATATCTATACAAATAAAGTTTTGCTTGTTATCGTAAAGCCTGGAACCACGCCCAACCATTTGAAGGTATAAAGGAAGCGATTTAGTAGCACGGTTTAAAATTACACACTCTATTGACGGCTCGTCGTAACCTGTTGTAAGTACCGAACAATTAGAAAGTATTTGAAATTTTCCGCCTGCGAAGTCCTCCAGTATTTGCGCCCTTAGTTTGTCGGGTGTATTACCGTCCAAATGCTTTGCGGTATATCCGGCCTCGATAAAATTATCAACCATGTTTTTTGAGTGTTCAACATTAACATTGAAAACTAAAGTTTTTCTACCTTCCGCAAATTGCTTATATTTTTCTATTACACCGTCGTAAAGTCGTTGTTTATTAAATTCAGCATAAAGGGCTTTATTATTATAATCTGACCCGCTTACTTTTACCTCTGAAAAATCCGCCTTAGCCGCAAAAGTTCTACACGGAACTAAATAGCCACCCTCTAAAAGGTCGTCAATTGTTACCGGCTCCACTATATCGTCGTAAAGTTCGTGCAAGCTGGTTTGGTTCCCTGTACGCTTTGGCGTTGCTGTCGCTCCTATTATGCTAGGGTTTTGCCCTTCCTCGCGGTATCGGATAATTATTTTATCAAATGTTTGTTTATGGGCCTCGTCAATTATAATTATATCCACCTGCGGAAGTTCACGCCTTACAAGTGAATCAACAGACGCCAAGTAACAATTATTTAAAGTTTGTTTGTGGCCTGGTGCTATTATAGTAGGGAACAACCCTAAACGGTTTAAATTCCATTTCGCCTGCTTAATAAGCTCTTTACGGTCGCAAATAATCATAACCTTTGCGCCGTTCTTAATCGCTGTTTTTGTGATCGTGGTAAAAACTACCGTTTTACCTCCTCCGGTTGGTATGCAAAGTATTAAAGATTTAGCGCCTTTATTGAAACATACGCGGCTAGAGTCTATTGCTTGTTGTTGGTAGGGTCTTAATTGCATTATAAAAACTTAATATTTAAATGTTTAATATCTTCAAATTCCCTTTCGATAACCGCGCAAACTATTAAGTTATAGTTGTTTGCCTTCCTCCTCATTTCTCCCTGGGCTTGCGGAGCGTCTAAATATCCCATAATTCCAAAGATTTGCCGGGTTGTTCTTGATCGCCGTAAAAAGCGCCTTTCGATAAAGTACGCTTCGAAAAATCTGTTATATAATTCCATGAATCTAATATGTAAAAAAGTTTGTAATCGTCTGAAAAATAAACCATCGGTTCGTCTGAATAGGCTTTATAATTATCTAAATACCTTTTTGCGTGCAACTTAAAAGCTTCTAAATCATTATTTACTTTAAGTAAAGGTTTCCAAAGCCCATTTGTTCCCTTATTAATCTCTCCCGGCGTTGGATCGTATAGGGCGAAAACCTCCCCTATATTATTTCGAAACATATTCACCATCCGGTTGAAGTAGTCTTTTGAATATTCCATTTACTTTGCGTTAAGCTCCGCTAAACACTCATTAAAATACAACTCCGCGTATTTATGTTTATTTTTTATCTCCTTTTCCTCTCCCTCCTCTAAAGTGATTTCCTCGGAAGTAGTAATATACTTTCCAGCGTCTAAGTCTTCGTTAATAGTATGAATACTCATATTGTCGTAGGAGCTTAAAAGGTCCTCCGGCGTTGGTGTGAAACAATAGTCTATAAAAGCGCGCTCATATTTCCAAAGAATTAAATACCCTTTTTGCTGGTAATCATATCCGGCCTCTTTTACTTTCTTGTTTACGTCCTCCTCAAAAGCTGGAAAAGTTTCCATTGACCATGCGTTTTTAATATCCCTAATTGTCTTAGCTTCTTTGTGGTCTATGTCACACTCCCCAGTTAACCACCCGTTTTCCTTCCTTACTTCATTCTTAGAGAAGTTAGTCCCTAATTTATAGTTTAGTCTAAGTATTGCCGTGTCCTCGTTTATATGGCCTTTATCCAGCATTTTACCGGTAATTTCTGATTTATAACCGTAAAAATATTCTTTGGCGCTGTCCTTTATCCAGGTTTTGCAAGTTTGGGAAAGTATAACAACGTTTTTATTTCGGTTAAGTTCAATTAGTTCTTTTCCGAGGTCTATAATTAACTTGTTTTTCTTGTTGGCCGTATCGGTTTCTTTGTTCTTAATCTTTGCGTATTTCTCGCGCTCCTCTTCCAGTTTTAAAACTGCTTTTTCATATTTAACTAAGTTGGTCCCCCCTGTTGGGTTTCCCATAAGTTTATGTAAACTTGAACATCTTATAATTAATGGTACTTTTTGCATTTGTAGTTATTTTTAAGATAAAGTTATGTTTATTTCTATTTTTTCAAAGTTAAAATACCCCTCTAAAAAATCATCTCTTTTACTAAAAGTAAAATTAAATTGATTTTCTAAAAATAAAATTAACTCTTTGTTTTTTTCGCCTTGCATAGCTATATCGAACTCGTAAGCCCTTACAGTATAAAATCTACTGCCTTTTACTTTTTTATCTATTAATGTTAATAGATTAAACATTTTATTAGTATTATCTGTTATTGTTTTCACTTGATTTAAATTAGTAGTTAGAAATGTGTAAAAAAAGGGAGGCCGTGCAGATCCTCCCCGTTAAATTAAAATGCCGCTTTTCCTGGCTTGTTTTCTGTGTTAACCTCTGTAGCTGGTGCAGTCGCTCCCGCTTCCTGTTGGTCCCTTTTGTAACCAATGAAGTTTAAACCGTTTACAACTCCCTCAAAAAAAGCAAATTGCTTACTCATATCGTTAGTTTCAACTCCGTTAATCGTTACTTTTTCCCAACTAGGCATACCCTTTGGCTCGTCCCTTGTGTAGAAAGGTAAAATCTTTTGCCCGCTTTGGTAAGGTGTAAGATAGTTTTTAAATGTACCTGGTTTTTCCGGCTTTTGCTCGATCCTATACCCTTTTAAAGTAATATCTTTAGAAAGGTCAATGTTTGGAAGTGCAGACAATAAACGCGCTGCAAATGAATCTGTATAACCTAAAGATAAACGCGCTTTTGCTTCCGGGTCCTCTTTTGTTGATACATCTAAAAAGAAATGCCATTCCTTACCAAACTTACCGTTATACGTTTTTACGTCGATCAATTGCCCGCCGTACTGGTCATAATTCATTTCGAAAACTTCCTTACCTTGATTAACTCCTTTTGTTAACGCTCTAGGTTCTGCCCCTTCCGTTCCTTCCGGTACACGGATTACGAATTTACCTCCGTAAAAGTTAATAAATTGTAAGTTGCTTTTTTGTTCTTGGTTACTAGCTCCTCTACTCATAATAAAATAAATGTATTGCGGTTTCTTGCCGCGTTATTAAATGCCATTATTGGCGGGTGTTACTGATTTTCTTTGTTTTGATTGGCGGGTGTTACTTATTTTCACTCTCAAAAAATTCTATCATACTTTCCATTTGTGAAAGTATTTTTTCGTCCTGTGTAATCCCTTTAAGAACGTTTCGGACCCTATTAGGATTATGTTTATACTTAGCCACCATAATAGGGACTATTCCGTAAGGTAGCTTTTTACGCGCTGCCTCTACTCTTGTGAAAAACTCTATTTTATCAATTTTGTTCATATTGTCATTTCGTTAGTGAGGTGCTAAGATAAGCTTTTCTTTTTCGAACTACCAAACAATTAAGCAACTTTTTTAAATATTAATTTTTTGTTAACTTTTATTTGGTAGTGTGGAATTGTTTTCGTTATCTTTGGCAACATGAACGAAATTAAAGACCCGATAGAAGCTATTAGAATCTCGCAAAAAATGAGATCCGGCGAAAAAGTAAGCCGCTTTAAGGCTTATAAATATAGAAAGTATTTAAGAGAGCTTTTAAAAAAAGAGCCTCAATTGTTAATGGAATTAGACTATTTAATAGAATCAACTTTAGAAACTTTATAATATGGCAACTTTCGAAAACTACCCATTTAAACACAAATCAAAATTAGCGATTTGGCAAAGCTTAACTTTAAAAGTTAGACGGTCTAAAAATATTAGTCACTTAACTATAAACGGACAATTTATGCTTTTTTCAACATTAAAGCAGCAAGCCGGGGCGGAGTTACTAATAACGCTAAAAGATCAAGAAAAAGTAAATCAATTATTAGAACTATAGAGATATGAGAAATTTACAAATAGAAACGGAAGTTTCCAGGGATTTTAAAATGATAAATGTTAGTTTAACTTTCTCTATGAAATTATCGGACTATCAAAAGTGTTATAAAAAAATATCTAAAGAAACAACAAAAGAAGGGCAGTTATTCAAATTCATAAAAAACTTAAAAAAACTACAAAAATGAGCAAATCAAAAAATTTAATAGACAATTTAATAGGTGCCGGAATAACTGAAACTTATATAAATACGATTTTAAACGCTGTAAAAGAGGAAAAAGAAACGGCCCACAAAGCCGGGCAGAAAATAGGAAAAGCGGATTTAATCGGAAAACTAGCCAAAGAATTTAAAACGGCTAATAATTTCAATAGTAGTTATTTAATTGAATTTTTAAAGAGGTTGGCATAATGAAAAAAGTAATTAATACAGATTGTGGCCACGAAAAAGAGGACCCGGCCTCTTACTGGGTTTGTTTTATATGCGGGAAAAAGAACGGGAATTTTAATAAAATTTTAAAGAAATGAAAACAAAAAACTATTTAACAAGCGTTATTTTAATGCTGGC
>TARA_R110002126_G_scaffold3111_20_pt1 | contig 17106 bp, 17 predicted proteins | sample TARA_R110002126 | Tara Oceans TARA_R110002126 (sample SAMEA4397536) | marine metagenome | biome: Polar Biome; feature: [DCM] deep chlorophyll maximum layer (ENVO:01000326); material: water (ENVO:00002006), including particulate matter (ENVO:01000060) such as... | depth 30 m
GTGCCGCCATAGACCGCCGGGCTGGCATAGGCCATTTCCGGCATCGAAAAGCCGACGATATTCATCAGCAATATGCCCATCACCGCAAAGCCGCGCAGGGCATCAAGCTCGAGATAGCGCGAGGCGTTCGGTGCTGTGGTCATGCGCTCGCATCGTAAAAGGCCGGCGGCGCGGTACAGGGCAGGGGATCGTGCGGCTTCAAATTTCTCTCTCCCGCGTCCGGCATTGGGCAGGTTTATCCCGTTCGGGACCAGCCAAGGCCGGTGGCCAGGCCCGGTCAGGACGGGATGGGGATTAGCCGAGCCGGCTTGCGGTGGGAAGCGATGAATCTATATTGACATTGATGTCAGTAATCCACATATGAGGCTTATGAAAATTGACCATGACTTTACCGCCCCTGGCGATTCGCAGAGACCGTTCATCCACCCGGACCGCCCGGCCGCCCGCTTTCGGCCTTTGAAAGCGCTCCATCATTTTCGCGAACTGATCAAGGACAAGGAAGATACCGAGCAGGTCTTCCATATCTTTGAATGTCTGCCGCGTCCCGGATTCCGCAAGGACGCACGGGCCTTTGTCGAAAGCGACAAGGGCAGGGCGCTGCTGGTCAGCGAACCCGAACTTGCGCCGATTCTCGACGATCATGATCGCCTGCGCGAGATGCCCGAGGGCAGCCTCGCCCATGCCTATTGCGATTTCATGGAAAAAGAGGGCCTTAGTGCGGCCGGACTGATTGCCGAATATGACCGGTTCAGCCCGCGCAAATATCACGACCTGATCGAATGGTATGGTTTTCGCCAACGCGACACCCATGACCTGCTCCATGTGCTCACCGGCTATGGCCGCGACGCGCTGGGGGAAGCCTGTGTACTGGCCTTTACCTACGGCCAGAACCCGTCATTGGGCAATGTCTTCATTGCCTATGCTGCCGGCCTGAACATGAAGAAACAGGTCAGGAGCGATGCGCCGATTTTCAGCGCGATCCGCGAAGCCCAGAAAATGGGCAAGGCCTGCCCCAAGATCAACGAGGAATCGATCACCGATCTGCTCGCCCAGCCGCTGGCTCAGCTGCGGCAACGGCTGCATATCCGGACACCGCATTTCTATCACCAGGCGCATGAAAAATTCCGCGCCCGGGATATCGATCCCTATGATATGCTGGCTCAAGCAGCCTGAGCCCCCGTTTGCACTGAGCTTGTCGAAGTGCGCTTATCGTCTTGAGGCGTCCTTCGACAAGCTCAGGACTAACGGATAGAGGTTTACCGGAGTTCCCTGCGGATCACCAGCTTCAGTCCCGACCATATCGCGTCCACCGCACAGACCTTGATATCGACAAAGCCCATCGGCAGGGCGACGTCGCGGATCGTGTCTTCGGTGATGTCGGTGGTGACACCCGATGCCTTTTTCGGCCAGCTGACCCAGATCTCACCGGCGGGATCGATCATCTCGCGCAGCGTCGCCAGCTGCTTTTCCATCTCCGCCCTATCCGTCACGAAAATAAGCGCGGCATTCAGCCCGGGCGTCGGCACCTGCTCCTCGGACAGCGTCACGCCGGCCTCCTCGATTTCGGCCCGGACGCTGCCGGGCATATCGGCAAACCAGACCCGCATTCCGTCCTTGAGGGAGAGTTTTTGGGCGAGCGGGGTCTGCGAATAGCCTGCGGTCATGATGGGCATCCTTTTCTATGGTCATCAGGGACTCTGTTCCCCTGATCAACGGCAGGATGCCGGAGCGGTTCCATATTCTGTTGGGGGGAGTGGCTTTTTTGGGAACGTCTCTCTGATTGCTAGTGCCGTTGCCCCTCCGTCATCGCTACGCGATGCCACCTCCCCATTGCTGCGCAACGGGGAGGAAAGTTATACCATAGCAGTCGCTATTTGTGCATCCTCCCTGTGCCGCAGGCATGGGGAGGTGTCAGTCCGAAGGACTGACGGAGGGGCCTAACGCAAACTCTGGACATATCGCAATATCCGGTCTGCAACATCTTCCGCGTCATGCAGGACGTCCTGAGCCGATATGCGGATGGTTTCAACACCCTGTTGGGAGAGTTCCCACTCCCGCCGCCTGTCGTGCTCCGGTATGGTCCCCATATCGTGCGCCATACCGTCGACCTCGATCGCCAGCTTGGCAGAGGGACAATAGAAATCGACGATATAGGAGCCGATCGGATGCTGGCGGCGGAATTTTATGCCCAGTGGTTTCTTGCGCAGCTGTTGCCACAGCATGACTTCCGGTTTGCTCATCGTCTTGCGAAGCAGCCTCGCTTTGAGAACGGTCCTTCTTATTGTTCGCGCCATGGCCCCTCCGTCAGCCTTTCAGGCTGCCACCTCCCCATTGCTTCGCAACAGGGAGGAAGAGATAGCATAGCCATCGCTATTTGGGGATATTCGGGACGAAACTGTCAAGCCAATCATCCTCCCTGTGCCGCAGGCATGGGGAGGGGGACCGCGCGAAGCGGGGTGGAGGTTCTAGTCTTCCATCCAGTCGCGGAAAAAGCTCTCGTGCGCCTGCCGCAGATCGCTCACCGGAACCGGACGCCCGTTCAGCACCAGCCGGTCGCCTTTCACCTCGCCGATCTTCTCGAACGGCACCTTCTCGCGATCCAGTTCGGCATCGGCCCGATAGGTGATGATATAGCGGCCCTGCGCCTCGCTGAAGGCGAAGGCGGTGGTCATGGTATCGATCTCGGCCCCGAGATTGCCGGCCAAAGCCATTTCGGCGAGCGCCACGGCAAGGCCGCCATCGCTGATATCATGCACGGCGGTGACCTTGCCGTCGGCGATCAGCTCGCGAATGACCTGTCCGGCCCACAGCTCGTCCTCAAGATCGACCTTGGGCGGCGGGCCGTCCTGCAGGCCGTGGATTTCGCGCAGCCAGGTCGACTGGCCGAGCTCTTCATAGTGAAAGCCGATAGTGGCGATATGGTCGCCTTCATTCTTGAAGCCGATGGTCATCATCGTGTCGAGATCGTCGATCAGGCCGACCGCGCCGATTGCCGGGGTCGGCAGGATCGCGTGGCTGATGCCGTCGGCACCGGTGGTCTCGTTGTAGAGGCTGACATTGCCGGATACGATCGGCATGTCGAGCGCCTTGCAGGCTTCCGCCATGCCCTCGATACAGCCAACGAATTGCCCCATGATATGCGGTTTCTCGGGATTGCCGAAATTCATGCAGTCGGTGGTCGCCAGCGGTTTCGCGCCAACCGCGCAGAGATTGCGATAGGCCTCGGCAATCGCCTGCTTGCCGCCTTCATAGGGATCGGCCTTGCAGTAGCGCGGCGTGCAGTCGGTGGTGATCGCCAGGCCCTTGTTGGTGCCATGCACGCGGACCACCGCGGCATCGCCGCCGGATCGCTGGGCGGTATCGGCGCCGACCTGTGAATCATATTGTTCCCAGATCCAGCGGCGCGAAGCGAGCGCGGGGCTGGCCATCATCTTGAGCAGATCCGCCCCGATATCGGCGCTTTCGGGGATATCTTCGAGCGGCTGGATATTGACATGCGCGGCATATTCCTCGCGGGTCAGATGCGGCCGGTCATAGAGCGGCGCGTCGTCGGCAAGGGGCCCAAGCGGAATGTCGCAGACGGTTTCGCCCTTGTGGGTCAGCACCATCCGGCGGGTATCGGTAACCTCGCCGATAACCGCGAAATCCAGCTCCCATTTGGTGAAGATCGCCTCGGCCATCTCTTCCCGGCCCGGCTTCAGCACCATCAGCATGCGCTCCTGCGATTCGCTGAGCATCATTTCATAGGCGGTCATGCCGGTTTCGCGGCACGGCACCTTGTCCATGTCGAGAATGATGCCGACTTCGCCATTGGTCGCCATCTCGACGCTGGAACTGGTCAGGCCCGCTGCACCCATATCCTGGATCGCGACAATCGCGTCGCTCGCCATCAGTTCGAGGCAGGCCTCGATCAGCAGTTTCTCGGTGAACGGATCGCCGACCTGCACGGTCGGACGCTTCTCGTCGCTGTCATCGTCAAATTCGGCGCTCGCCATGGTCGCGCCGTGGATGCCGTCGCGGCCGGTCTTGGAGCCAACATAGACGATCGGGTTGCCGACACCGGATGCGGCCGAATAGAAAATCTTGTCGGCATCGGCAACGCCGACGGTCATCGCGTTGACGATGATATTGCCGTCATAAGCGGGATCGAAATTTGTCTCGCCGCCCACGGTTGGCACGCCGACGCAATTGCCGTAGCCGCCGATGCCGGCGACCACGCCCTTGACCAGATGCTTCATCTTCGGATGGTCGGGCCGCCCGAAGCGCAGTGCGTTGAGGTTCGCCACGGGCCGCGCACCCATCGTGAACACATCGCGCAGGATGCCGCCGACGCCGGTCGCTGCGCCCTGATAGGGCTCGATATAGGAGGGATGGTTGTGGCTCTCCATCTTGAAGATCGCCGCCATTTTTTGTCCATCAGGGCCGTCGCCAATATCGATCACCCCGGCATTCTCGCCGGGGCCGCAAATCACCTGTGGCCCCGTGGTCGGGAGCTTCTTCAGATGCAGGCGCGAGGATTTGTAGGAACAATGTTCCGACCACATCACCGAGAAGATGCCCAGCTCGGTGATATTCGGCTCGCGGCCGAGCGCGTTCAATATGCGCTGATATTCCTCCGCGTTGAGGCCATGCTCGCGCACGGTTTCGGTGGAGATTTTGGGCTCTGCGATCAGCGTGTCTGTTGTCATGCACCGCCTTTAACGACCTCCGCCAATTTCGACCAGAGGGAATTGATGTTTCCGCGCGGTGCTTTATGGAATGGGTCCAGTGCCCCCGCGAAGGCGGGGGTCCATCTCCAGAGTTTGCGTCTGGACGACATGGTGGGAGATGGGCTCCTGCCTCCGCAGGAGCACTCGTATGACCAGGACCATCGAGCTGATTTTCGATTTTGTGAGTCCGAACGCCTATCTGATCTGGTCGCCGCTCAAGAATCTGGCCGCCAAATATGGCGCGACTATCGCGGTCACGCCGGCCTTTCTCGGCGGCATGCACAAGCTGACCGGCAATGCGCCTCCCTTTGTCCGCGATGCCGAGGTCAAGGGCAAGAATGACTATGCGATGCTGGAGATGAACCGCTTCATCAAAAAGCATGGCCTGACGAAATTCCGGATGAACCCGAAATTCCCGTTCAACACGATCACCCTGCAGCGCATGCTGGTCGCTCTGGAACCCGAGAAACAGGCTGGGTTCATCGAGACGTTGCTGCCGGCGATCTGGGAGCAAGGACTGGATGTCACCGACGCCGACACGCTGCGCAAAATTTTGCACAATAGCGGATTCGACGGGCAGGCGCTGCTGGCTATGACCCAGGACCCCGCGATCAAGCAAAGGCTGATCGACAATACGGAAAACGCGGTGGAACGCGGCGCCTTTGGCATCCCGACCATGTTTGTCGAGGGCGAAATCTATTTCGGCAAGGAACGGCTGGGCCAGATCGAAGAGCAGCTGGCTTCGCAATGAAATCGCCCTGCAACGATATCTGCAAGATCGATCGCCCAAGCGGCCTGTGCATCGGCTGCGGGCGGACATTGTCGGAAATCGGCGAATGGGCCTCGGCCAGCGAGGCAAGGCGGCGCGCAATTTTCGCGCTTCTGCCGGCGCGAATCGCGGCCCTGGGCACGAAGTTTCGGGGATGAAATGCTAGGGCGGACTGGTTCAGCCTATGCCTTCACGAAGCGCAGCACCAGCCAGGCGGTCAGCGCCGCGGTGACTCCGGTGGCGAAGCTGCCCCAGGCGATGTCATAGAGGCTGATCTTCGTCGACCAGACCTTGAGCACCGCCTGACTGGTCAGGTCATAGGTGGCATAGGCAATCGCCCCGAACAGCGCGCCGTTGAGCAGCGCCGTGGTCCACTGGCCGCTGACCAGCGCCGGCTTGATGCCGAACCAGACGATTCCGAACAGATAGATGGCATAGAAGATCATCGCCGGAGCCTTGCGGAATTCATCCGCCATGATTTCGCCAATCACCGGGCGGTACAGGGACTCGGCCATATTGCTGAGCCAGAGATAGTCGAGAATGCCGAAGACGAGAGCGGCGATAAAATAGGCGGCGATATATTGGGTCATATTATGCTCCGTCCTCGAGGCTGTTGCACGATCCGCGTCCGTCCCGCCCACCATGCCGCGCAGGCGGCGACGGTAAAGGCAAGCAGGCCGGTCAATTTCATGGCCGTGTCCGCGGATTGCGGCTCTGGCCCGAACCAGTTGATCGATTGGAAGGCCAGCAGCAATACGGCCAAAAGACCAATCGCATATTTGGACTGGCCGGAAATCGCTTTGGTCCGGATCACGTAGAAGGCCAGCGCGCCAAAGGTGATCCCTATCTCCAGCGGCATCTCGATCATCGGATAGTTCCACAGGCCGAAGCCGAATTTCGGCGGCGAACCTGCCAGCGTCAGGTCCGGCGCATGGACCAGCAGATCCAGGAACCAGTGCGACAGGACCACCGCGCCGCCGATCAGCGCGCCGGTCCGGTTGCGCGTCACAAGCCAGATCAGCACAGCGAAAGCCGCTGCCAACAGGGTGCTGCCGAGCAGACTGTGCGTATAGGGCATATCATAGAGGTCGAGCGGCACCATCCTGGTGATGCCTGGTGTGATCCGGAAATTCTCGACCCCGGCCAGCGCCAGACCGAAAAATCCGAAATCGAGGAGCTGCCCGGCAACGAACAGCGTGCCGAGTCCCGGTGCCCTGGGATGGGTAGCCGCGACCATCGCCGGCGCAAAATGACCGATGAACATATTCTCTCCCCCTCTTTTTCCGGAAGCTACACCGGAAGTTAACGATAGTGAAGCCCAGCCCCTTGACCGCGACCGAAAGCGTCGTCATTGAATTTCGCCATGAGCGAAACCAAAGAAGACCTGTCGACGCTGAATTTCGAGGACGCGCTGAAGCGGCTGGAAGAGATTGTCCGCAAGCTGGAAAGCGGCGACGTGCCCCTCGACCAGTCGATCGAACTGTACAGCGAGGGCGAGAAATTGCGCGGCCTGTGCCAGCAGCGGCTGGAAGCGGCGCAAGCGAAGATCGAGAAGATAACCCTCGATCGCGAGGGCAAGCCGCAAGCCACCACCCCCTTTGACGCGGACTGAGCCATTGGCGGCCAACAATAATTCCGATCTTTTCCGGGAGATGGGGCGGGTGGCCACCGCAGTTGACCGGCAGTTCGATTCCCTGTTGCGGGTGCCCGATGATGCCCGCAGCGCCTTGTATGAAGCGATGCGCCATGCCGCGATCGGTGGCGGCAAGCGGCTGCGGCCGTTGCTGGTGATGGCGACCGCCCGACTGTTCAATGTCGATGAATCCTGCGCGGTCCGCGCCGCGACGGCGGTCGAGGCGCTGCATGTCTATTCGCTGATCCATGATGATCTGCCCTGCATGGATGATGATGCCATGCGCCGGGGTAAGCCGACCACCCATATCGTCTTTGGCGAAGCGACCGCGGTTCTCGCTGGCGATGCGCTGCATGCGCTGGCCTTCGGCCTGCTGGCCGACGATCGCACCCATCATGATCCCTTTGTCCGGGCCGAGATGACGGCCTGCCTCGCCAAGGCCGCCGGACCGGCCGGCATGGCAGGGGGCCAGATGATGGATCTGGTGGCGGAAAATTCCACCTTCGACCTGCAGACGGTGACTCGCCTGCAGCAGCTGAAGACCGGCGCGCTGATCGGGGCCTGCGTCGAGATTGGCGCGATTCTCGGGCGCGTGGCCGAGGAAGGCCGCACCAGCCTGCGCGGCTATGCCCATGATCTGGGTCTCGCGTTCCAGATCGCCGATGACATCCTCGATGTCGAGGGAGACGAGGAAAAGGCCGGCAAGGCGCTGCACAAGGACGCCGAGGCCGGCAAGGAAACCTTTCTCAGCCTGATGGGACTGGACCGGGCAAAAGAACAGGCACAGATGCTGTCGAACCAGGCCAAGTCGCATCTGAACGGCTATGGCGAGGAAGCCGATTTGCTGCGCGCCATCGCCGAATATACAATCACAAGAGACCGCTAGTCGGGGGAGCTAAACATGAGAATCGGTGTCTATCCGGGGACTTTTGACCCCATAACCCTTGGCCATATGGATATTATCAAGCGCGGCATGCGCCTGGTCGACAAGCTGGTGATTGGCGTCACCACCAACCCGTCGAAATCGCCGATGTTTTCGGACGAGGAGCGGCTGGAGATGGTGCGCCGCGAGACCGCCGAGCTGGGCGACGGCGTCGAGGTCGTCGGTTTCAACATGCTGCTGATGAAATTTGCCGAAAAACAGGGTGCCGGCGTCATCGTCCGCGGCCTGCGCGCGGTTGCCGACTTTGAATATGAATATCAGATGGCGGGCATGAACCAGCAGCTCAATGGCAATATCGAAACGGTATTCCTGATGGCCGATGTCTCGCTGCAGCCGATCGCCTCGCGTCTGGTCAAGGAAATCGCCATGTTCGGCGGCGAGATCCACAAGTTCGTCACCCCGCTGGTGGCCGACGAAATTACCGCCAGAGTGCAAAAGATCGGGCTCAAGGGCGATCAATAACCATTCCCAGCAATTCATTGCAGAGAAAGGCGGAATCGTTCAAAGGCAGATTGTCGATCAAACCCCTGATGCCAAATGAGTATGCCATGCTGCGTAAATTTTTCCTGACCTTCTCCGCCCTGTTTCTGCTTCCCTTCGCTGTGCATGCGCAGGAAGCGGCGGAACAGCCGGCACCGGCGCCTGCCTCCGTCCCGGCGGAAGAGAATATTCTCTATCTCGACCTGTCGACCGGCGGCCGGGTGGCGATCCAGCTGTTTGCCGATCTCGCTCCCGCCCATGTCGAGCGGATCAAGACGCTGACGCGGCAGGGTTTTTATGATGGCCAGATATTCCACCGGGTGATCGACGGCTTCATGGCGCAGACCGGCGATCCGACCGGCACCGGCACTGGCGGCTCGGACCTGCCCGATCTGAAAGCGGAATTCGGCAAATTTCCGCATGTGCGCGGCGTCGTGTCGATGGCGCGAGCAGCAAGCGAAGACAGCGCCAACAGCCAGTTTTTCATCGTCTTCTATCCGCGCTTCTCGCTCGACGGCAAATATTCCGCCTTTGGCCGTGTGACCTCCGGCATGGAATATGTCGACAAGATCGCCCGCGGCGAACCGCCGCTCAATCCCAGCCGGATCCTGCAGGCCTCGATCGCAGCCGACAACAAGCCGCCGGTTCTCCCGGGTCCCGGGACAGGCCTGTCCGAAAAACCGATCACCGTCGATGATCTGAACGCCCCGATCAATCCCTAGCCCGGCCGGTGCGCGTTGATCTTTTCGATTTCGACCTCCCGCCGGAGAGCATAGCGCTGCGACCGGCGGTGCCGCGCGACAGCGCGAAGCTGCTGAAAGTCTCCGGAAACCGGCTGTCCGACCATCTGGTCAGCGACCTGCCGGATCTGCTGGGCCCCGACGACATATTGGTGTTCAACGATACCAGGGTGATCCCCGCACAGCTGACCGGCACCCGCGGCGACGCCCGCATCGGCGCGACGCTGCACAAGCGCGTCGACCTGCGCCGCTGGCAGGCCTTCATCCGCAACGCCAAACGCCTGCGCATCGGCGAGACCGTCGATTTCGGCAGCGACGTCTCCGCCGAGGCCGAAGCCAGGCTGGACGACGGCAGCTTCATCCTGCGCTTCCTCGGCGACGAGCCGGTCGAGCTGCTGCTCGAGCGCGCCGGCACCATGCCGCTGCCGCCCTATATCGCCAGCAAGCGAGCGATCGACGAACGCGACGCCGACGACTATCAGACGATGTTCGCCAGGGAAAAAGGCGCCGTCGCCGCCCCGACCGCGGCGCTGCACTTCACCGAAGGCCTGCTCGCCAGCCTGGCCGCCGCCGGCATCGGCAGCGAGACGCTGACCCTGCACGTCGGCGCCGGCACCTTCCTGCCGGTCAAGGTCGACGAGACCGACGACCACCGGATGCACAGCGAATGGGGCAGGATCGACGCCGCCACCGCCGACCGCCTCAATGCCGCCCGGGCCGCAGGCGGCCGGCTTATCGCCGTCGGCACCACCAGCCTGCGCCTGCTCGAAAGCGCGACCGGCGAAGACGGCATCATCCAGCCCTTCGAGGGCGACACCGATATCTTCATCACGCCCGGCTACAAGTTCCGCGCAATCGACGGCCTGATGACCAATTTCCACCTGCCGAAGTCGACCCTGTTCATGCTGGTCAGCGCGCTGATGGGCCTAGAGACGATGCAGGCCGCCTATGCCCATGCGATTGCGGAGGGGTATCGGTTTTATAGTTATGGGGATTCTAGTTTGTTGTTGCCGTGAATCCGTCCAATCTGGGCCAGATTACCGGGGCGATGTCACCGCATCACTGAAACAAATGCTTCTGGATATCGAAGAAGGCCTGCCGAATATCAGCGACTGAGCCCAGTTTCTTCTTGGCGTCGTTGGTGCCGCCATATCGGATGCGCAGAAAATCGCCCAACCGGCCGGGCTCCAGTTCGCGAATGCCCTGAACGGAATAGGATTGCAGAACAAAATCCAGAAACTCGCGCATTTCCGATTCATATCCGCCCATTCCCGTGGCTCTGGCAATCTCGACCCGGTCGGTTCGCGCCAGCGGTGCCAGCGCGAAGCGGATATAGGCCAGAACATCGAAAATATCGGAATTTGGCGCATCGATCAGGCGGCGCATATCGTGCAGCCGCTCCCGGTCGTAGCCCATTTCGGTCAGGCGATCGATGAAGGCGGTCCGTGTGTCGGGATCGCTCCAGACGCGGCGTAATTCATCCTCATCGGCGACCAGACTGCCCAGATCACCGAACAGATTGTCCATAAACTCCTGCGCGCTGATCGGCCTGCCGTTGAACATATAGGTCGTCGCGGCGATATAGCGGATCGTGCGTTCCTTGCCGTCGGCGAGCTTGAGCACGATTTTTTCCGTCGGCTCGCCAAGCGGTGGCAGACCACCGGGCGGCTGCGGTTTGAACGGATCATCGCCTTCACCAACCTTGGGTTTGGTAGGGCGACCCGCGTCAGGGGGCAAAGGCTCGCCATCCCATTCCGGATCGTTGAAATGTTCATAGGCTTTTACAAAATCGTAGACGGTGAAAAAATCCTTCCCGTCAAACGTCCGGGTGCCGCGCCCGATAATCTGCTTGAACTCGATCATCGATTTGACCGGGTGCAACAGCACAATGTTGCGGATATTGCGCGCATCCACTCCGGTCGATAGCTTCTGCGAGGTGGTCAGGATCGTTGGCAGCATTTTCTCATTATCCTGAAACTCGCGCAGATGCAGTTCGCCCAGTTTGCCATCGTCCGCCGTTACCCTTTCGCAATAATGCGGATCGGGATTATCCTTCACCTGATTGATGAAATTGCGCACTCGCGCGGCGTGATCTTGCGTTGCGCAGAAAACCAGCGTCTTCTGGCGCTGGTCGATCTGGTCCATGAACTCCTGAACCCGGCTCTTCTCGCGCTCGTTAATGACGAGCTTCGTATTGAAATCGGCTTCCGTATATTCCTTTTCCGGATCGATTTCTCCGCTCACCACTTCGTCGTCATCGCTGAATGTGTAGCTGTCCATCGTGCTGGCCATCTGCCGCACCTTGAACGGGGTCAGGAAGCCATCGCCGATCCCTTCTTTCAGTGCATAGGTGTAAACCGGATCGCCAAAATAGGCATAGGTATCGGTATTGGCGTCCCTCTTGGGGGTAGCGGTCAGACCCAGTTGCACGGCTGGCGCAAAATATTCCAAGATACCGCGCCAAGTGCTTTCATCCTTCGCCCCGCCGCGATGGCATTCGTCGATGATGATGAAATCGAAAAAGTCCGGCGGATATCCTTCAAAGGTAAACTCCCCCTCGCCGGTCATGAAGGTCTGGAAGATGGTGAAGAAGATGCTGGCATTTTTCGGCACTTTGCCCTGCTTGCGGATTTCATCCGGGCTGATCCGCATCAGCGCATCGGGCGGAAAGGCGCTGAAGCTGTTATAGGCCTGATCCGCCAGAATGTTGCGATCGGCCAGAAATAATATGCGCGGGCGGCGTACCGGATCACGGCTGAGATTCCAGCTGGATTCAAACAGCTTCCACGCGATCTGGAAGGCGATGGAGGTCTTGCCGGTGCCGGTGGCAAGGGTCAGCAATATGCGCTGCTCATCCTGCGCTATCGCCTCCAGAACAGCGGTAATCGCATTATGCTGATAATAGCGCGGCTGCCACTTGCCGCCATCGGTCTGGAACGGAATGGCGCCAAAGCGTTCGCGCCAGTCGTTGCCCTTGGGGAAGCAGCGCTGCCAAAGCTCCTCCGGCGACGGGAAGGGCAAGGCGATGTCGCCCTCGCTCCCCCTGTTCATATCTATGCCATACCAGCCGATGCCATTGGTCGAATAGGCAAAACGCGCCTGCAGCATGCTGGAATAATTCTTCGCCTGACCGACGCCATCGGTATGGCCCAGTCCCGCCCGTTTGGCCTCGATCACCGCCAGTTGCCGCCCGCGATGGCTCAACACATAATCGGCGGAAAGTGCTCCGGCCCGTTCCCCGCCACCGATGATTCGACCCGGTGCAATGGTCAGTTCGCGCTGAATGGCCGATCCTTCGACCACATTCCAGCCTGCCTCTTTCAGGACCGGATCGATGCGATTGGCGCGGGTATCGGCTTCGGTTTCCTGCATGGGTTTAGGTCAGCTCCCCGGCGAAGGCTTTCTGGAGGATGGATTGGCGGATGTCATCGAGGTCTTTGACCTTTTGATTGTGAAGAACTACTAGAGAAGCCGTCTGCTTCTCAATTTCCTTCAGCTTGAGGATATGCTCTCGCTGTTCGTTCTGATCCGTCGGAAAACGCACTAGCACAGGACCAATTGTCTTTCCCGAAATCACTGGTTGCGCTGCCTGTTTCGCAACAGATCGCAGGTTTGCTTTGTCAAGAATCAACGCGAGAAAATCTAAATCGAAGTCTTCATAGATCTCGCTAACATCAAAAGCGTTATCAGTTAGCCAAATCGGTCCGTCCACCACATGCACATTCCCACACTTTGCTCCAACTCGCCCAATCAATATATTCTTGCCGCTTAGGTTGGCGGCATCATGTGTACCAGTTTGGCCATTGCCGCCGAAAACCGGAACTTTCCCGTTCGTGTTCATTGCCTTTTTGGGCAGGAAGTCCCCGCTTCGAACCCTGATGATCTCCGAGAGTTGAGCCTCTTTCCAGCCGGGTTTGTTCTGCGAAGCATAAAATTGCGCGGAATCTAGTAACTCCTCCGCATCCGCCAGATTGGCCTCGGCAAGGACGCGGGCGCGGTCGAGGGCGGCGAAGGCCTTATCCAGCACCGCAACAATCCGCTTCTGCTCCTCCAGCGGGGGGAGTGGAACAGCCAATTTTTTGAAGGCCTCAACATTTAAGTTCTTTTGAGCCGTGCCACGCCCAAGCTCAAAAATGACAGGCTGTCGGGCAAGCAGGTAGGTATCAAGGAAGCGTTGCTCTAGGCGTTCAGGTCGCTTTGTCTCAACGGTCCAAACCGCTATCGTTTAGGAAAAATGGGCCATCGACATATCTAACGCATTCTTCCGACATGCCGAAGCGTGACACGATGTAGCAATTCTCACGATTGAACTGGTCCATCGCAAAGGTAGCACCTCCGCCCCCATAAACGGGATACCGGGTTCCTGCATCTCGCTTTTTCGTGACGCGCGTCCCATAGGAAACGTCAGCGACATCAAACAAAGTGCGCTGAGGCCAGCCGCTCACAGCATCCCCCGAATGTCTTCGAGTATCAGTCGCGTCTCATCATCCCGCGCCAGCATATCGGCAATAATCTGCTCCGGCTCGCGCAGCGGCTCTTCCTCCGGCGCGTGCGGGTTCTTGACTGACAGATCCCAAGTCTCCTTGTCGAGATTATCAACCGCAACCTTCCAGCTTTTTTCGCCCCGCTTCTTGTCTGGCTGGAGTGCGACAAATTCCTTCAGATCGTTATCATGGAGCGGATTGGTCTTGCCCATCGAACGGCCCGGATCGAGCTGGTAATACCAGACCTGCCGAGTCGGTGCGCCTTTCTCGAAGAACAGCACCACGGTCTTCACACCAGCACCCTGAAAGGTGCCGCCGGGGCAGTCGAGCACGGTGTGGAGGTTGCAACTGGTCAGCAATTCCTTGCGCAGTTCGACGCTGGCATTGTCGGTGTTGCTGAGGAAGGTGTTCTTGATCACCACCGCCCCGCGTCCACCAGCCTTCAGCTTGCGGATAAAATGCTGCAGAAACAGATAGGCGGTCTCCCCCGATTTGATCGGGAAGTTCTGCTGCACTTCCTTGCGTTCGCCGCCGCCAAAAGGGGGATTGGCCAGCACGATATCATGCTTGTCGGCCTGCTGGATATCCATGACATTTTCGGTCAGCGTATTGGTGTGACGGATGCTGGGGGCCTCGATCCCGTGCAACATCATGTTCATCACGCCCAGCACATAGGCGAGCGACTTCTTCTCCTGCCCGTAAAAGGTCTTGCGCTGCAGCGTATGCCATTCGGCAGAGGACAGGTCGGGCTTCTTCAGATAGTCCCACGCCTCGCACAGGAAGCCAGCCGAACCGCAGGCACCATCGTAAATGCTCTCGCCAATTTGAGGGTCGACCACCTTGATCATCGCCCGGATCAGCGAGCGCGGCGTGTAATATTCGCCGCCATTGCGCCCGGCATTGCCCATCCGCTTGATGCGGGTTTCATACAGGTCGGAAAGCTCGTGCTTGGCTTCGCTGCTGCCGAAATCAAGCGTATCGACAATGTCGATCACCTCGCGCAGCGAATAGCCGGAGCGGAACTTGTTCACGATCTCGGCAAATATCTCGCCGATCTTATACTCCAGCGTATCGGCATCGGTGGCGCTGGTCTGGAAGGTCTGGAGATAGGCAAACAGCTCGCCGTTGACGAAATCGATCAGGTCCTTGCCGGTCTTCGCCTTGTTGTGATCCAGTTCGCCCTTGGCATTCTTGGGCGAGGCCCAGACACCCCAGCGATAGTCGGGATCGAGGATGGGGGTATAATCTCGGCCTTCCAGCGTAGCCTCATCGTGCCGCTCGCTTTCCAGATCATCAAGATATTTGAGAAACAACAGCCAGCTGGTCTGCTCGGCATAGTCGAGTTCCGACGCCAGCCCCTCGTCATTGCGCATGGCCCGGTCGATAGTATTGAATGAATTTTCGAACATGGTGTGACGCTAGCGCGCTTTGGTCACCCCGCCAAGATGTTCCGGTCCCCCCTTTCCTACACCACCCGAAATCGGCTATATTCACCCCGGGGCCACCCCCACCCGCCAAGCCCCGGCCCGGCCCGCGCGCGGCTTGTCACCGCTCCGCGCGAAAGGTTACACTAGGCGGGGGGTGGTGGACGGAATAATGGCGGAAAATTGCGGGTTTCGGGCAAATGTTACAGTTTCCAAAAACATGCGATATTGTCAAGAATACAGGGAGGGGAACGGCTGGTTGATTATTTTGGCCGAGCGGTTTGTCGGTGCGCGCGGGCTGCGGCTGGCGGGGCGGACTGTCGAACTTGCTACTGGCACCGCGCCGGGATTCAGGGCATAGCTGCCGTCACGAGACAAGGATAAATCGGAGAGATGACGATGGACAGTTACGAACAGAATTATATTGACGGCAAATGGGTCGATTCCATCGGCGGCACGCCGCATCAGGTCATCAATCCCGCCACCGAAGAGCCGGGCACCAGGATCGTGCTCGGCACCAAAGCCGATGTCGATGCCGCCGTGGCGGCTGCGAAAAAAGCGTTCAAGACGTTCAGCCAGACCTCGCGCGAAGAGCGGCTGGAACTGCTCGGCCGGATCATCGAGGAATATAAGAAGCGCATGCCGGATATTGCCGCGTCGCTGGCGGTCGAGATGGGCGCGCCGGTCAGCCTTGGCAATGCGGCACAGGCGCCGGCCGGGCTCGGCGGCTTCCTCGGCACGGTGGAAGCGCTGAAGCATTTCGAATTTTCCGAGAAAGTCGGTGACAATAAAATCGTCTATGAACCGATCGGCGTGGTCGGCATGATCACGCCGTGGAACTGGCCTTTGAACCAGATCGCGCTCAAGGTGGCGCCGGCGCTGGCCGGCGGCAATACGATGGTGCTGAAGCCGTCGGAAGAATGTCCCGGCAGCGCCGCGATTCTCGCCGAGGTGATGGACGCCGCTGGCGTGCCCGCCGGCGTGTTCAATCTGGTGCAGGGCGACGGCCCGACCGTTGGCGCCGCGATTGCCGCGCATCGCGATGTCGATATGGTCAGCTTCACCGGCTCGACCCGTGCCGGCATCCTGGTGGCGAAAGCGGCGGCCGACACGGTCAAGCGCGTGCATCAGGAACTGGGCGGCAAATCGCCCAACCTCGTTCTGCCCGGCGCCAGGCTGGAAGAAGTGCTGCCGCCGACCATCGCCGGGGTGATGGTCAACAGCGGCCAGAGCTGCATCGCGCCAACCCGGGTGCTGGTACACAAGGACCAGACCAGCGAGGCGATCACCGTGGTCAAGAAGATCGTCGAAAGCCAGGAAGTGGGCGATCCGACCGCAGAGGGCGGCCATATGGGGCCAGTGGTCAACAAGGCGCAATATGGTAAGATCCAGGACCTGATCCAGTCGGCGATCGACGAGGGCGCGACGCTGGAAACCGGCGGCACCGACCTGCCGACCAATGTCAACCGCGGCTATTATATCAAGCCGACTGTGTTCAGCGGCGTGACCCGCGACATGCGGATCGCCAAGGAGGAAATCTTCGGGCCGGTGGTGACGCTGATGAGTTACGACACGCTCGACGAGGGCATCGAGATTGCCAATGACACCGAATATGGTCTGTCCGCTGTTATTTCCGGCGATCCGGCTGCCGCCGCAGAAGTGGCACCGCAACTGAAAGCCGGCATGGTCATCATCAACAATTGGGGACCGGCACCGGGCCTGCCCTTCGGCGGTTACAAACAGTCCGGCAACGGCCGCGAGGGCGGTGTCTATGGTCTGCGCGACTTTATGGAAGTGAAGTCGATCAGCGGTCTGCCCGGCTGAGCGGGCTCGGCCAAGCGGGCAGGGCTCCGCCGGGCAGGCTTCTGTCGGGGCGGGCCCTGTACGGCCTGGCTTTTGGCTGGCGGGACCGGCGGATCATTGT
>TARA_R110002126_G_scaffold9106_2_pt1 | contig 17096 bp, 20 predicted proteins | sample TARA_R110002126 | Tara Oceans TARA_R110002126 (sample SAMEA4397536) | marine metagenome | biome: Polar Biome; feature: [DCM] deep chlorophyll maximum layer (ENVO:01000326); material: water (ENVO:00002006), including particulate matter (ENVO:01000060) such as... | depth 30 m
GTTTAGGAAAAGTTTATTTAGCTAGCGGGTGGTTTTCACCAGAGTGGATGGAAGAAGTAGAAAATATCAAGTCAGTTTTTGAAAAGCATGGTATTTCTTATTTCTCACCTAAAGATGAAAACCTTTGCGACAATGATGCTGCAGAATCAATGCAAGATCAGATATTCAAAGGTAATATTCAACACTTGCATGAGTGTGATTGGATGTTATGTAACACACGCAACAAAGATATGGGTAGTATTTTTGAAGCAGGTTACATGAATTGTTTGGAAAAACCAATTGTATACTTCTGTGATGGACTGCCACCCGGCGCACAATTTAATCTTATGCTAGCAGCAAGTGGTGAAGCAGTTTGCACATCGCTAAAACAGCTAGACAACTACCTGAGTGATTGCGTAGGTTCTAGTCAACTAGTTGAAATGCGATATCAGGGTGCAATAGAATAGTTTTATTTAAGATAAAGTATAAAGGTCAGGATAATTAATCTTGACCTTTTTATTTTGTGAGGCAATATGAAGTTATCTAAAAATCAACTCAATTTATTAATTGAAAACTATCTACTTGAATCAGAAGTTGAGCTTACTGAGGCTGCATTATCAATAGATGATATTATAGAAGCTGTCCCAGACGGTGTTAAAGTCGTTTTAGCTAAAAACATAAACAAAGCCGTAGGCCCATCTTTGGTAGCAGGAATCAATAAACTCTTAAAGGGACAAAACTTTAAGCCAAGCGAAGAAACAGCCTCCTTTCCAGATTTAAAAAAACCACTACACCACTGTGCTGAATATGTCAATAAAGTAACAAGGAGCGCAGGAAGCGCATGGGTTCAAGGTAATAATGCAACTACCTCTGGGTTTGATAACGTTTATTCAGAAGCAAACATTAGAATCATTGAAAAAGCCTTTAATCACGTACATAAAACAAACCGTGTTGGGAAATCGTCACCATATTACTCAAAGCTGCAGAAAATAGCTATTGAAGGTATTATGCCTAAAGAAGAAGCAATGAAAGTAAAGATTGGTGACATTGTAGGTTTGATTTATAAGACTTCTACATACTATCCACAAGCTTTTTTTGAAAGTGCGTCAGGCTATTATATGGATGCCTCCCAAACTGGGCAAGGTACTTTCTTTGTTGCTGAAGAAACTAATAAACCATACACTCCTGATGACGACAAAACAACGACGTACAAATATGATACGTCAACAGGTCCGTTTTCCTTTAATACACACATTGGTTTTGTCGGTGCCACGATAAATGACAAGCCTATTGTTTTTCACAATATTCACGGGCATGTACATTTAACACCAATTGACGCGCTATACTCAAAAAAGCATACTACGATTGGAATGACGTGGAAGAAGGCAGGTCCTAGTGCTGTTGAAGTTGTACTAGACGATGTAAAATTAGCAGCTAAGGATGCTTACTCATTCTTTGCTGATATAACTGACAAGTCGAAAAAAATAGCTAAGGATACTTACCACACCGGTGAAGACGCAGCAAGTTTAGACGTAGTTAAATCTGCTAGCGGTTATATTGATAAGGCTAGTGATTACATTTCTAAGCTTTGACAAAAAAATCATAGATCACAAGGTATATTTTCAACGTTATTAAGATATTTTATATATGACAGGATATTTAATTCTGATCTTTTTATTTGGAGAAAAATAATGACACTATCACGACGACAATTGAGAGCCTTAATAAACGAAGTTTTATTAAAAGAGCAATCCAGTAATTCAGGCTCTGAACCTGAAGGCCTAGGAACAATGAAGACATCAAATACTTATACATATAAGAATGACGGATACACATATTTAGTCATGGATGACATGTGGTATGTGATCAGAGGCAAGAAAAAATCAGCATCTAGCACTAAAGACTATATAAGCATGGAAAAATATCCAGACAACATGTTTAACTTGGATAAAGCATATCCTGAAGCTAGATCTTCATCAGCAAAGGGCAAAAATGCTGGTGGTATGTCTACTGATGATCGTAGAAGAGGACAAGAAGAAATATTAAGTCAAATTGGCGATCAGCAGCAAGACGACGAAATACGTGGTGAACAAATAGATGCAAAAATGAAAGAGATAAAAGACGTTATGGTGGAACTCAAAGCTTTAGTTAGTTCCAACGAAAACGCCGCAAACTTGGACATGGCGTCAGCAAAAAGTAGGGAACCTGATTCCACTGCTGCATCCAAATTGATGAGTCTAGTCGATTCTCCAGAACACAAAACATTTAAGCTAGTACACAAAACGATAAGTAAGGAAATTCAAAGACTTAGCAAGAGCCAAGTTGCAGATCCTGAATCATTTAAACGATTGTTCACACGATTTAAATCAGACTATAAAGAAGCAGGGCTTGATTTTAGTAAACTTGTTCAAGATACAGGTAGTAAAAAGATTACTCTTGAAGTTTCTAATATGCGTAAAATTGATGAGAAACTTAAAGAACTATCGATTAAAGTTTCTGAGCTTAAACAGGTGCAATCAGCAGACACCACAAGCTCAGGCACCACATCAGGAGAAAGTCAAGTTGCAGCCCAACGAGAAAGTCTCAGTCGAGGTTCATTATATCGACGCAGATATCACGGAAGATACTAATGAGAATTACACGCAATAAAATACGTCGCTTAATTAGAGAAAGCATTCTAAAAGAACAAAATGCATCAACAAACCCGATAGGTACTTTCACACCACGAAAAATACAAAACCAATCGAAACAACAGCCACCGCCATCTACCGGCGATTCATTAGCAGCAGCTGCTACTGCTGCAGCTAATCAGTCACAACCAACTACACAAGGAACCTCAGTAGCACAAGCTAAGAAAAAAGGTCCATCTAAAATAGTTCAATTGCAGAAAATAATTGGCACCAAAGCTGATGGCAGTTGGGGCCCAAAATCAGATGCTGCTTGGAAAGCCTGGCTTGAGGCAGATCAACATAGAAACTTTATGGCAATTATGAAGTTAGGCCTAGATAAAAACGCAGATATGCCAAAAGAAGCGTTTAACATAGCACTGGAAACAAATAATGCAAGTAACTTAGCACAGATCGCAGGATACAAAAAGAATTTAACAGGTGTGCTTGCGATGGCAAAAGTAATAGATGCAATGACACCAGAAGAAAGACATGCTGCAGCAATGATAGTATCGCAAACACCCGAAGGCGAGACCGTATTGGCAGCTAAGAATATTAATCAAGACGAGCTTATTGATGATGAATTTGTGGCACAGACTGATGCTATTATTAGTGGTATTGACAAAATCACAAACAAGAAAAGCAAAATCAAACTTTTCAAAAGTGTTAAGGCCGGTATTGAAAAGGCAAGGGCAAGGGCAGAGAAACGCCAAGACCAACGAGCGCTTAAAAATTACAACAAAAACCTTGAAGCCTATAATAAACTAGGTAAAGAACTTGGAATAAAAGAGGATCCACCTGAAGACATGAAAGAATTACAAGAAAGGCTTAGTCGTGGTGCATTATATCGACGTAGATATTACGGAAGATATTAATAATACTAGTTTTTGAAATTATATTAACCTCTTGTTATACTGTATGTACAACAGGAGGTTTTTTATGTCAAAAGTTTTTATCACTGGTGAACGCGGTTTTATTGGTACTAATTTAGCGAAGCGTGCTAAGCAACACGGCTTCCAGTTCATATCAGGTATACACGAAATAAATGAAGATGCAGCATTTGTGTCACAGTTCACAACAGACAAAGGTGAACCGTGTGTTCATCGTAATAGTGAAACAGCATGGCAGGCATTTTTTGAAGTAAACGAAATTGACTATATTATTCATAATGCTGCTGTTGTTGGAACTGATGTCGTTGCTTTAAATTCTAAGGAGTCAACACTGACAAACGTACAAGGCACGTTCAATATTTGCAGGGCTGCTAAAAAATGTGGTATACCTGTTTGTTACATGGGAACAACAGTAATTTATGATACACCAAAGTACCAAGAATCAGCAATCGTTGAAGACTCAGATCGAGGACCTAGTACGTTTTACGGCTGTCAGAAGTTATCAGCAGAAGAAATTGTTAAATCACATACAGACACATGGATGATTGTTCGTCCTCTCTTTGCATATGGGGGAGATGGTGACATGAATTCGCTTATTGCAAAGACTATTTATGCCAAGTTAAATGGTATTCCAAAGGTCAAGATGTTTCTTGACCCAACAAAGATAAAAGACTATTTACATGTCAATGATTACTGTGATGGTGTTTTTACATGCATGAGTAAAAAGAAGTATTGGAATGATGATTATAATATCGCAGCAGAAACACCGCTTGTTACTGGTGAGATAATCCAGTTAATGGATAAGGTGTGCAATCAGAGCTTCGCAGATACAATAGAATGGTTACCACAAACTGAGTATATGGGTAATCATATCTTAAGCAGTGAAAAAGCACATAATATAACTGGCTGGACACCAAAGATAAGCCTAGTGCAAGGAATAAAAATGTCTTTTGAAAGTATTCTTAAGTCTGAAGGCTACAACCCACTTCGTTATCTTGAAGAAGCAGAAGAAAAAAATATTGATTTAACTGAGTATTTTTAATAGTTATGAATATTAGAGGTTAAAAATGAGAATTACAAGAAAACAGTTAGAACATATTATAAAAGAGAACTTATTGTTAGAATTTAGCCCTTTCGAGTTTACATTTAAGAAACGCAATGCTATGTTGTCTTTTCTTACTTCATTCTTTAATGATGATGAATCAGGCATGATAAAAGCTGCAAAAAATATAGCGTCTTATTATAATGGTGACTGTGACACAATGAAGTCAGATATTGAAGAAATATTTAACTCTGATAAACTAATTAGTGTTATGATAAGTTTAGGAACACCAATAATTAAAGCATCAGGTATCAAAGATAAAACGATTGATTCATCACTTTTTGACAAAATACTTTCTAAAGAAGTTATCGGCTGCGATACTGACGTTATAAATAGCTTTAAAAAACTAGGTTTTAAAGTTGCTGAAGAATTAGTTTTAACAGGCGACTTTAGTGATTATCAAATTGCCAAAGATTATAAAGCTAAAAAGTTTGATTACCTCAAAGCTTAAAAATGACTTTTGAACAAGGTGATTTAATTAAGACACTTAATTATGAAGGTGATGTAGTATACGCAATCGTACTTGAGTCAATTAGGCGATTCCAATACACAGAAATACGTGTAATTCAAGACGCAAAGATAAGAGCATTAATTTATGACGGAAACCGTGAATCTGTAAATTTAATACAAAGGATTGACAATGAAAAAAGAATTACAAAATAAGCTATTTGAAAGCTACCCAAAAATATTTAGACAGCGAGGATTAGACAGGACTGTAACAGCAATGTGTTACGGAATAGCATGTGGTGATGGATGGTATTCGTTAATAGACACAATGTGTGGCAATATCAAGAATCAAATGGACAATGCTAATCGTAACAAACCCGAGGAAGAGCATGTTGTATGCGAGGCGACGCAAGTGAAAGAGAAATTTGGTGGCCTTCGTTTCTATGTCCAAGGAAGCGACGAATTCATTGATGGGATTATTGATCTTGCAGAGTCAATGTCTTATCAAATCTGTTCGCAATGCGGGAATGCTTCAACACCTAATGAAAAAAAGCGAGGCTGGATTTATACATTGTGTGATAATTGTAGAGAATAAATATTGAAAAGTGTAATCTTAAGCTCCTTAGTGTATAATAAAACAAAACACAACAAGGAGTTTTTCTACATGGACATTAAACTAATTACACCACCCGATCGATTTGTTGGTTTTCACGGACACACAGGTTTTTCTGTTTTTGACGGCCTAGGGTATCCATCTGACCACATTGACTTTGTACTTGAAAACGGCATGGATGCTTGGGCACTAACTGATCACGGCAACGGCTCCGGACTGGCACATGCGCACAAACATGCACAAAAAGTTAAAAAGCAAGGTAAGAAATTCCGTCAAATTTATGGTTGCGAGTTTTATTTTATACCGTCTTTAAAAGACTGGAAGGTCGATTATGAACAATCAAAAATTGACCGGGCCAATGCTAAGCTTAAAGCACTCAAGGAAGACGAAGAAGGTGGCCACATTATTGAAAATGAAGAGGAAACAAAATCCTTTGATTTAGGTAAAGACGAGTGGAAGCGACGTTATCACCTGGTTGTGACCGCTCAAAACCGTGAAGGTTTACGCAATCTCTTTACTCTAATTAAACGTGGTTATACAGAGGGCTTTTATAGATACCCACGTATTGACTTTGATCTCTTAAAAAGGTATGGCAAGGGCTTGACAGTATCAACTGCATGTTTAGGAGGTATTTTTTCAAATAGGATTATGCGTGGTAATGCATTAAAGATAGGCGATGATAAGATTCAGCAAGAGTTAATGTACCTTTCTGATCGATTTGTTGATGCTGTTGGTGAGGACAACTTTTATTTAGAGTTACAATTTAATCGTCTTAAACAACAACACTTGGTAAATCATCATTTATTGCGTCATGCTGATGCAACCGGTTTGCAAATGATATCAACGCCTGATTCTCATTATTATTCACCAGATAAATGGGAGGCACGTGAACTTTATAAAAAGCTTGGATGGATGGGTAGCGATCCTAGTCCGTTACCTGAGTTCGAAGACTTGAAATGTGAGTTATATCCTAAAAATGCATCACAAATGTGGAATGAATTTACTCGACATTATGATGAGTACAAGGATACATACGAAGGCTATGAAGAAAAAATTAAACGATCTATTGAAATTACACACGATATTGCTTGGGAGAAGTGTGAAGATTGTTGGATTGATACTAGTGTTAAGCTTCCCGATTTCAACAAGCCTGGTGAAACTGCTTTTCAACAATTGGCACTCAAGGTCAAGAAAGCGCTTGTTACTGAAAATTTACACACAAAACAAGAATATGTCGACCGAGCAAAACATGAACTCGACGATATCAAGTTCCTCGGATTCGAAAACTACTTCTTAGTAATGTATGAAGTGTTTCATAAGGCAGCTGATCATACACTGTTTGGACCTGCACGTGGTTCGGGTGGCGGTTCACTTGTAAATTACTTGTTAGGTATCACGCAGGTTGATCCTCTTCAGTATGATTTACTTTGGGAAAGATTCTTAGGGCGCCATCGTACTTCATGGCCAGATATCGATTCTGATGCCGGGAATAGAGACGCATTAATTGATGCAGCTCGAGAGTTGTATGGTGATCAAGCAGTCATTCCTGTCTCAAACTTCAATACTCTCAAACTTAAATCACTAGTGAAAGATATTGCCAAGTTTTATGAAGTTGACTTTGCTGAAGTAAATAAAATGACCGGTCCACTGCAAGATGATGTTATGTCACAAGCACGCGACGACAATACTGAAAAGTCTGTGTTTGTCTTAAAGCATGAAGATTGTATGAAATATTCAAAAGGATATGGCTCTTTTATGGAAAAATATCCAAAAGTAAAGGATCATATTGAAGCATTGTTCATGCAGAATCGTAGCATAGGTCGACACGCGGGTGGCGTTATTATTGGCCCACCGGAAGCATTAGAACAGTCAATGCCTATTATTGGTGTACGTGGTGAACTCCAAACGCCGTGGACCGAAGGTATGAACTTTCGTAATCTTGAAGATAACGGGTTTATTAAGTTTGACTTTCTTGGCTTGACATTATTAAAAGATGTAGAGAACTGTATTAAACGTATTATTACACGTGAAGCTGGCACAGAACCTACGTTTCTAGAAATACGTGATTGGTTTGATAAACACCTTAATTGCCGATTTGTCAAGCAGGATGATGATGAGGTATGGCGCCATGTTTATCATCAGCGCCGAAAGGTAGGTGTATTCCAGTTTACTGCTGAAGGCGCGCGACGATTCTGTGAAGATGCTAAACCAACAACTATTATTGAACTGGCAGCATTGACAGCGATTTATCGTCCCGGGCCGCTACGTGCCAATGTACATAAAAAATATGTTAAAGATAAATTGCGAGCTGATGAAATACATTATGCACATCCAATCATCAAAGACATTCTTGGCCCCACATTCGGTCACGTGACATTCCAAGAACAGTTTATGCTATTAGCTCAGAAGCTTGGAGGTTTCTCACCTGCAGAGTCTGATAAACTTCGCAAGACATTAGTCAAAAAATCATTAGATACTATGGGTAACAAAGGTGGCGAAAGAGAAATAGCAAGAGATAAGTTTGTAAAAGGTGCAAAAGAAATCAATGGCGTGCCGGAACATGTTTCGCAAGAATTATGGAAACGAATAGAGTTCTTTAGTGTTTATGGGTTTAATAAGTCGCATGCTGTTGCATATGCTATTGGATCATACTATGCTGCTTGGTTGCATACATATTATGAAACTGATTGGTTAGGTACAGTTCTTGAGTCTGAAAATAACAATCCAACTGCACTTACCAAAGCAATTGCTGAAATCAAAGAAATGGGTTACAGAGTTGAACTTCCCGATGTTAATGAATCAGGGACTTATTGGCAATGGTCAAACAACAAAAAAGCATTTATTCCACCACTCACTTCAATTAAGGGTGTAGGTAAAACCGCAGTTGTCGAAATCATGCAAAATCGACCGTATGAGTCTGTTGCTGACATGTTGTTTGATGATACTGGAAAGTGGCGTCATTCCAAACTTAATAAGACTGGATTTGCATCATTATGTCAAGTTGAAGCATTTAATGGTTTGCAAGAGATGTGGGATGGTACAATTGATAATCACAATCAGCTTTATAATATTGTTATTGAAAACTATAACAATCTTAAGAAAAGTAAGTGGGGTATGACAATGCGCAAGGCTAAGAAAGAAGATGCGCCTGAAATGTTACCTATCTTAATTGAACAGACTAAAGATATCGAAGACTGGGGTCGAATTGATAAATTGACAATGTATCAAAACTTATGTTCAGCAACTCGTGATGATCTAGCATTTCCTGACGATATGATGGAAAAGATTAGAAGCGCTAACGTTAAGTCTGTTTTGAATATGGAACCTGGTGAAAAATCAATTGCTTGGTGTTGTATCGTTGAAATGATTAAAAAGACGACAAAGAACAAGAAGACGTTTTATCGCCTTAAGATTACTGATTATGAAAATAACACCGGTTGGTTGAGAATGTGGGGTGATAAACCCGAATCAATGGTGCCATATTCAATTTGGCTAGTTGATGCATCAAATGATCCTAACTGGGGTGCTAGTACAAGTGTTAGAAAAGTTAGGCCTTTGGTGACAGATTAAATCATGGATAGGGAGAAAACTTTCGTCATAGGTGAATTATGTGTAGTGCCTATTCCTTGTTTGGATGGAATACAACACGCCTATGGCATCATTATTAAAAGAAACCCATTAAAACTTAGAAGCGACTTTTATTCCGTATTCTATAACGGAAAAATAAAAGAACACGAAAGCTTATTTATCGCAAAAATAGAGGAAACACAATATGAGTCATAGTACACCAATTAATTATATATTTATAGAAGGCCCAGACTGCTCAGGCAAAACAACACTTTACGATATGATTCATGAATCGTCATCATACAAGTGGAATATCCAAGATCGATCAGCACTCTCAATGTTAGTTCATGCAAAGTATTATGGTCGAAGTACGTTTAAACACATTGAACAGCTTAAACGAGAATTATACAATCTTAATAATCAAATGATTATTTGTTTGCCTGACTGGAATATTGTCGCTGACAGATTTAATAAACGCGGTGATCCAATACAGAATCTTGCTAGTTTGCACAAGCTTTACAAATTATTTTCCGAAGCAGCTGAAGAATTACAACATCACCCTGGCGTGACAGTCATCAGGAGTGAAGTAGATAAACACTTAGTACAGAGCCTTATTAATCAATATCATGCATTTGAAAGAAAGTCTGTGTATCATCTACGAGACTCTATGTTACAAATGATAGGAACTTCCGCAGCAAATCAACAACAAGAGGTGATTGGTTTAAATTTTGTGCACTATGACACGGGTGATTTTGCTGACATTGATGCGACGATGTTGATGTATGAAAAAGAAAAAGAATACTATCAAAAAATAGAAAACAAAGTTTTTAAAAAAATCAAAGCAGAAATGCAAGGACAAAACGAATATGAGCGAAAAGAAGACATGGGGTCAAGAAGATTTATTTACACTGATGATTCTTGTATTAGTCTTGCTCATTTTTTAATTCGTGATGGTTGCATGGATGCAAAGTTTTTTCTAAGATCATCAAATGTCAAAGATACACTTAAGTATGACTTAAACTTTATTAAGCACTTGTCTAAAGAAGTATTTCAATATTTTAAATGCGACAGACAAGGTGACTATTGTAAGATTGAAGTACTTGTTAATTCTGGACATGTTATATGATAAGAGACAAAAACATTTTTGAATGTATTATTAAAGATAATCATATTTATTTCCCTGATTATGTTGTCTGGGGCCCACCTAGTCACGGTATGCAAAGACGTCAACACATTTTTAAGCAAGCATTTCCGGAAATGGAATCATCGATTAGTACCTCGTTTAGGTGGAAAACCCTAAGAAAACGTCATTATGACAAAAGAAGATTGTTTAGATACCATGAAGAGAAAAAAACATTAAGCGAAATAAGTAAAGACTCATTTTTTACAACTGCGTTTGGAGATCTTATCAGTGTAGGTGAAATAATAGAAACCACCCATGGGAAATTTGTTATAACTAACTTAAGAGTGATTAGCCATGCAGGTTTAATTGCATCTTATATGAAAGATAAAGAAGAGAAAAAAGTTAACGTCAGTTTTTTTGAAAGAGAAAATAAAAATGACATATGGAAATTAAGGGAGACAAAATGAAAGTAGAGATAGTAAAGATTAAAAGGTTACATGAAGATGCTGTTATACCAGCATATGCTAAGGATGGCGACGCAGGTATGGACTTGACAGCAGTTGAAGTTAGTGGAAAAGACGGCTTCATTACTTATCACACAGGTTTGGCGATAGAAATACCAAGATGGCACGTTGGTCTTTTATTCCCCAGGTCGTCAGTCTACAAAACCGGCCAGACGTTAACAAACTGTGTTGGTGTAATTGACAGTGGGTATCGCGGTGAAATCATGATGAAATATACCCTGTCACCGCTGTGTAAGGAATATGAAATCGGTGACAGGGTTGGCCAATTAATTGTTATGCCGTATCCGAGAATTGACTTTGAAGAAGTAGCTACATTGACAACAACATCACGTAACACTGGTGGATATGGAAGCACCGGCCAATGATAACAAAATTTGAGCAAGGTGAGACGATTAAATTAAAAATAAACAATCGATGGAAAAATTTCAAGGTTTTTGAAATAAAATGTGATGATTGGATTGTGTTTGAAGGAGCTGACGGGCTAAAGGTAACATTGAGTCCTGCAATTCATGCTAATCACATTAAAAAGACTCCGGTTAAAACAAAAGTAAAGACAAAAACAAAAACAAAAGTAAAGACAAAAACAAAAACAAAAAAGAAGGCAAAATGAGCGAACATGAATTTATGTTAAGAAGAATTAAAAAATTAATTATTGACGTGCCAGATTTTCCAAAGAAGGGTGTGATGTTTAAAGATATTACTCCTCTTTTCCAAGATCAGTCAGAGTTTCGAAACTTAATGACTCACTATGTAAGAAAAATTAAAAGAGACGGTATTGTTAACAAGATAGTAGCAATAGATTCACGAGGTTTTCTCTTCGGATCCATTCTTGCCTATGAAACCGGTTTACCTATGGTGCTCGCGAGGAAAGCAGGAAAGCTACCACGCAAAACAGTACACCAAACTTATGAGCTAGAATATGGAACAGCAACTTTGGAAATTCATGAAGCAGATATATCTGAAAATGATAATGTTTTAATTGTTGATGATGTATTAGCAACAGGCGGTACAGCAGTCGCAGTTGGTGAAATTATTCAATCCCTAGGCGGTTTTATCGAAGGTTTTTGGTTCTTGATGGACGTACCTCTATTAGCTGGGAAAGAAAGAATAAGAAGCCGTATTTTTGCTGATTGTGAAGATTACAACAACATAGAAGTAGTATTATAAATCTTACTATTTTAAGGTATATTTAAAACAAATAAACACGGACAACTAATGAATATAACAGTATTTGACAAACATAATTATGAACAATTTTTTAAAGATAGTAAAGATCTTAGTACCTATATGTACATGGTAGATCGATGGATCAAGTCAAAAGAAAGAACGTTACCTTGCTACACTATTCTTGGCTATGATGAAGAAGGACACATGCACGTAAAATATGCATTACCGGGTCATGGCTGTTGGACACCTTTAAATAAGGCACAATTAACTCAAATGAACGACTACATTTGATGTTTTTCCGATAAAATTAAACTTGTGTTGAATAGTTATATTCAGCAAGGCGGAGAACAATAATTATGATGTTAGGCAGAAGTCAGATTAGAAATCTAATAAATGAAGCGATTTATGGTAAAACAGCAATAGTTTACCACGGCTCCAGAACACCACCGGATGAATTGATTAAGAGTTTCAATGCAGGTGGGTTTCAACCTGGAGCTGGTGCTGGTGGTCTTTACGGTATGGGACTTTACACTGTGTATGATGATAAAGATTTGTTTGTTTCACATACAGGAAAAGGCGATTATGGCCCGCATGTTTATAAGTTTAAAACAAATTTAAACAATTTTCTTGCATTAAACGAAGATACGTGTAAACTAGTTCATGGGCAGATTCTGACTGTAAGACAACAACTAGAAAAAATAAAAGGTACAAAAATACAAATTAGAGATATTGAAAATTCTAACATGTCACAATTGCTTGATCGACCGCTATCACCAAAAGATGAATTAACCGGTCCTATCGCAAAAGAGCTTTCAGTCTACTTAATGAATGACCTCGTTGGTATGCTGTTTAGGGGTGGCAATGATGGATATGTATGCTTAATATTTGATGATGCAAACACCTTTCCTATCGCTTATGCTTCTGTCGAGGAAGTCCAAGCTGCTGGCACAATAAAAAATGTAAATTGGGAAAAAATAGACAAGGCAGATATTAAAAATGTGTTAAAAAGATCTGCGACAACAAGAGCTCGACCTGGTAAATTCATAGATAAGAATCTTAGAGATAGAACAACGGGTGCATATGGAATGTCAGAATTAGAATCTTCAAATGTTGATGTTTTTTTAAAAAGATATGAAGGTGTTAGAAAATATATAAAAATTAACCCAGACAACATCACAGAACAAGGTTACAATGCAGCAAAACAAAAAGTTTTATCAGGGTTGCAGTCTGTGGACAACATTCGAGAAGATCAATATAAAACCTATGCACTAGAATACGTGTTTTTTGAAGAAGCAATATCATCTGCGTCCACTTTGCAAGGAGTCGTAAATATAGTTGAATTTGATGACCTATTCGATGACTTTATTCTCGGGCAACATTTTGGATCAATGGGTAGTCTGAGCAATAAGGTGACGCATAAGATAGGAGACATAATTAATGCAAAGTACAAAGACACTGATGTTCAACGTCTTAGCAATGTATTGCCAGAACTAAGAATTACTAGTAATTTTATGGAAAAAAGTAATGCACTTTATAAAGCAACAGGAAGTTTCAATATCGTTGAGATTATTACAAGATTGTTGATGGATATAATACGATACAAAAAAAGTGATGTTGATATAGTTGTTTTTTCTAATAACACAATTAGTTTACTCAAAAACCTAGGTTCGATAGGTGCCATCAGGTCCTTAACGAATGAGCTACGTGATATGATATACACACATTCCAAAAAAGCAGGAGAGACTGCCGCCAAACAAATTAATAGTGGCGTAAATGCAGAAAAGGCAGTCATTAATGCTGTAAAAAATAACAAGTTTCTTTCTGTGATGGTGCGTCATATGCGTAAAGCTAGCGAGGATTTAAATCAAATAGTGATTGACTTTGCTACTAATTCTTATGGTATGAGCGGGGTAACACAATCCGGTGAGTATGTAATGTTGCTCGTTCTCCAGGAAGCTTTTAGCCGCGTTGATAAAACAAAAGCAAGAGAAGCTATGGAATCAATCGGATATTTTGTAAATCAAAAATTAATTCCGTTTCGGTCCGCATCAGATATAGCAAATATACTCCAAGTAAAGTTAAAATCATAATATTTATAAATTGCAACTTATTATGTTATAATATAATAAAATACAGTGGAGATAATTTATGAAAAAAGCATTAGTAACGGGTGGCTGCGGTTTTATTGGCAGTAATCTTACAAAAGAATTGGTAAAACAAGGTTGGCAAGTAGATGTTGTTGATGACATGTCAAACGGGCATTTAGAATTGTTAGATGGATTAAACACACGTGTATTGCTGAACGGCTCATTTTATACAGCGTATATGATGCAAGATTTAGACATAGAAAGGTCGCAAGAAGAAGTCGTGATAATCCAAGACGATTTTTCGGATGATCATATTTTAAGTGGAGTATATCAAGGTACTTATGACGTGATATTTCATCAGGCTGCAGTACCAAGAGTAAGTTACTCTGTAGAAGAACCATGGCACACAACTGATGTCAATATTAGCAAAACAGTCCGCCTTTTTGAAGCAGCGAGAGGCGCTGTTGATCGAATTGTATGGGCTTCTTCTTCGTCTGTTTATGGCGGTGCTGATACCCTTCCAACGAAAGAAGACTCGACAAAGAATCCAAAGTCACCTTACGCCTGGCAGAAATCAGCAATTGAGGACTTTGCTAAATTGTCTTGGGATCTATATAAGCTTGATATTGTATGCCTAAGGTACTTTAACGTTTTCGGCCCCGGTCAATATGGTGACAGTCCTTACAGTACTGCAGTCTCAGCTTGGTGTAATGCAATTAAAACCGGTTTGGAATGTAGATCTGATGGAGATGGAGAACAAACCCGGGACATGTGTTATATTGATAACACCGTTCATGCAAATATTTTAGCCGCAAATGCTAAAAATAAATTCAAGGGTGCGACTTATAATATTGCATGCGGCCATTCTGTTTCAAATAATGAAATTTTAGCTGCGATGAAAGAACGCTTTGGTGACAAAGTTAAAGTAAAACATGCACCGGTCCGAGATGGTGATGTTAAGCATACACTAGCAAATTGTTCAAAGGCTAAGCGTGACTTTGGATATGAACCGTTAGTTTATTTTTGGGAAGGGCTTGAGCAAACATATAAGTGGTGGAATATTACATAAAAAATTAATATATACTAATTTATATAAATCAGGAGGTCAAAATGGCAGATTTAATTCTTTACACCGGTCCGATGTTTAGTTCTAAGACAACAAAACTTTTAATGCAGGCAGACAAACGTTTTTACCAAAAACAAAATGTTATTGCTTTTAAGTCTAGAATGGACGATCGATATTCACAAATAGGCGAAATAGTCACACACAATTTTAACAAAATACCTGCTCACTTAGTTAATACTGGTGATGAAATGTTAGCCAAGATTACTGAACAATCTGGGGCTGGCAAAGATGTTGATTGTGTAATTATTGACGAACTGTTTCTAATTGAAGGCGGCGCAAATGCATGCTTTGCTCTTTATAAAAAAGGCTATGATGTAATCGTTGCTTCAATCGATTTATCTTTTACTGGTGAACCTTTTCATGAAATAAAAGAGATGATGCCATATTGCACTAGAATTATAAAATGTAAGTCTGTTTGCAGTGTTTGTCAGAAAGATGCACGTTATACATATAAAAAAATATCAACAAAACATGTAGAATGTTTTGAATCTGATCCTTCAGTAGAACAAATTCAGGTTGGCGGAGCAGAACTTTATGAACCAAGATGTCAAGAACACCATAATTATATGCGTGATTAATTAGGAGACAATATGTTAGAACCTTCAAGTGTTAATTGTGTAATATATCATGCTGACTGTACAGACGGTTTTGGATCAGCTTACTCAGCATGGAAGCTATTAGGCAATAGAGCTGAATATTACCCTCGCAAACATGGGCAACTTCCGCCTGATGTGACAGGAAAAAATGTAGTAATTTTAGATTTTTCTTTTAATAATGCAACAACCAAGCAAATGATAAAAGATGCAAATGAACTACTTGTAATCGATCATCATAAATCTGCTGTTGTTGAATTGCATGACATATCAAATACTATTTTTGATATGAATAAATCTGGCGCAACATTGGCATGGGAATTTTTTCACCCAGGCAAAGAAGCACCTAAGTTTATTCAATACATTACTGATAGAGACTTGTGGAAATGGGAGTTACCTTACTCTAAAGAATTTAGTGCAGCATTCGATATGGTACCTTATGATTTTGAAGAATTTGAAAAATTTGAGGATGATTCTGTTTTTGATGATTCTGTAAAGCGCGGCAGTTACATTTTGGCATATTCAAAAACAGTTGTTAAGAAAGTTTGTGATAAGGCTGCTTCTAGAAAAATTGATGGCAGGAACGTTTTAGTTGTTAACTCTTCACATTGGATGTCAGAAATTGGTGCTAGATTAGCGCCAGATTGTGATTTTGCTATGATATGGTATTATGACCACATTGATAAAATACTTAAAGTAAGCTTAAGAGCTTTCCACGACAAGATTGATGTTTCTGAAGTATCAAAGCGGTTTGGTGGTGGTGGTCATAAAAAAGCAGCCGGCTTTACATTACCAGGAAGCTTTAAAATAGAAGACCTTTTTGATGAGGAGCTAAGTGTAGATGAAAGTTACTAAACTGGCCATAGACAATATACTGGAATTGCAAAAAACTTACGGTTCTAAAGGTTGGGGACTTAGATATGGTCTAACTGGAAGTGGTTGCTCAGGATATAAATATGTTTTAGAGTTTGAAGAAAAACCTACAGATAATGACGTTATTTATGAATTTGATAAAATTAAATTATACGTTGACAGAGAACATTTAGATAAACTAAGCGGTTCTATTATTGGGTGGAAAGAATCACTTCTAGAAGCCGGCTTTGATATAACAAACCCACAAGCAAAAAGACCTTGTGGTTGTGGCGAAAGCGTCGATTTTTAATAAAAAGGAGTTAATGTATGCGATATAGTGATAAAGTAAATGATCATTTT
>TARA_R110002126_G_scaffold59176_1_pt1 | contig 17079 bp, 18 predicted proteins | sample TARA_R110002126 | Tara Oceans TARA_R110002126 (sample SAMEA4397536) | marine metagenome | biome: Polar Biome; feature: [DCM] deep chlorophyll maximum layer (ENVO:01000326); material: water (ENVO:00002006), including particulate matter (ENVO:01000060) such as... | depth 30 m
CGGGTCTGCGCGGGCACCGAACGCCGTCGATGCCGGCATGGCGGAGAAGGCTGCGGAGTTCCGTGAGAAGGGCTCGGAGATTTATCTGAGCGAGGACGGGAGGGTCAGGGAGGCTATTGATTAGGCGAGGGACTGGCACCTCTGGTGCCTGTCCCCGGGGAAGACTCCTCTTCTCCGGTCCGTGAGGGAATTCTAATAAAAACCCGAAAACGGCCTGCTACTACGACGACTATGACTATGGCGAAGCCCGGCCCTCAGGCAGGCAAGCGCGCGCTGAGCGGGCCGGGTTTGCGGTGTGGATTGACGATGTCAAAGAGCGGGAATCGAGCTGGAGTTTAACGCGGGCAGTGCCTGGCGGGGATAAGGGCTTGGCAGTGGATTGATGGCGGGGTGGGCCTGGTCTCATCGCCTAGTGGCGCAGGACAGAGTCAGGGAGGAGTCGAGGCGCTTATTGGCAACGACAAGTTCTGGCCAATATTTGTTTCAAAATTCGGGGCTCTTCGATCCCGTTACCGCCTATAGCGCATCCGAGAGCCAGTTTTGTTCGAATCCAGTGAGCCGTGAATCATTCAACTCACACAGTGAGGCAAGCCTTCGCTTCAAACTCAACTTCGTATCGCCATCTATATAAAATTGTTCGGAAACTTGTATTGGTATGCCCTCCTCATCCAGTTCTTTCAGTACCTCAGGCTTGAACCAGCTGCTAATGCTTCCAACAAAGAGGCTGTAGTCCGCGCCTTCAGACAATTGTTTTACAAATAGCTCCATTACCGCGAAGTGTTGCGGCAAGCCGTATTCGCAGGCTCTGAGAAACTTAAATACGTTGTCTCTACCTTCGGGGCGGCCTTGGTAGGTCTCATCTTGTTTAAGGAGAAAACTCTTCAACGTATGCGAGCCTCGAAGTTTGTTAATGAGTGTTGTCAGCTGTATAGCACTATACGCCCCGAAACCGCCCACGTTCTTATGCATGCAAAGAACTTCACTCAATTCCTTGATGTTGGGCCACCTCGGCCACCCCGACCAAACAAGTGCATCGCTTCTGCTAAGTGAACGCGCCACTTCCGCTTTCAGCGCGATGGCAGTCTCCAAGCCGATTGAAGATGCAAGCTTAAGGTCGTCGCCCTCTAAGCCAAGTTCGGCCTGATAATGCCTAAAGCGGATATCGGATCGCTGAGATCTGTCGGGCTTATCAATGTGAATGATATATTCATCCGGAAGCTCGTCGTCATCCCCAAACATTGTTGGGCTAACCTCTAGTTCGGAGTGGGCTGGGGTGTCGTTGAACACAATGACGTGCCCGACGTGGTGTTTGCCAAGTCGTCCCGCTCGGCCCCGGATGTTGGCGAATGTAAAAAAGTCATAGTTCTCATTATTGATTTCTTTGTCAAAAATCATCACAGTCTTTGCTGCCGTGTTGACGCCTTCAATAAGTGTCGAGGTGCAGAGAAGAACAGGAAGTTCTTGCTGGTCGAAAAGTCGGACCATTCGAGCTGCAATCGCTCTTGGGATCCGTCCGTGATGCACTCCAAAACCAAATTCGACGGACTTCGATAGAAAATTGTTGGCGCCTATGTTTTCCTTGAGCCAGTTGGCAAAGCCACTGGCGTCTTCTGAAACAGCCATTCTTTCCGAAAGCTCGATGGCGAGCTTGTTTGCCTTGTCTGGTGAGGACACAAACACCAACGCGGGCCAGTTCGCGGCTTCACCGATTTCATCAATCAGGCGCTCGCGTTTGTTTTCGATATGCTGCAAGTCGAGCGTATCCACAGCAACTGTTGAGAAGCGAGTTTTTAGAAACCTGAATTCCCACCGTGCGTCATTCGAGATCGAGACCTTGTCAATATTGGGACCAAGAAAGAAAAATTGCTTTGACCGCTTGAGGAGTCGATAAACCGCAGCGTTGAGCGTAACGCTCCGCTCGTCTTGACGTGCTGGGTCCAGCTTGTAGAACTCGTCGACCACAGTCAGGTCAAGTTGCCCGAGGTCCTTGCGGTGTATTAGGCGTTCTTGCGTACCCAGGAAAATTGTTGGCTCTTCAGTTGAAGCCTCGCTTTGGTGCATTACCACGTTGAACTTGTCCGCAAATCGACTTTGGAAGCGCCTTCTAAATTCGTCCAACAGCGCGATGGTGGGCAAGACCACCGCTATGCGTCGATACCGATCTGTTGCTAGGAGAGCGTCAACCAAGAGGCTTTTGCCAAAACTGGTGGGCGCGCTCAAGATCAAATTTTGACCGGCGAGCAATGAGTTCAGCGCGATAATTTGCTCGCGATGAAAGGTAATTCCGCCAAGCTCGGGCGCTGTCACGGCTTCGGCAACAAAAGCATCATCAATGTCAGCGTAGTCGGTATCTATATAATTCCAAAGACCTGTTGAGCGTGCCAGGGAGCTCAGCAGGCTTCTGAAGCTTCCTAGCTCATCTGAATGAAGGTCGATCAGTTCGGCCAGTCGGGGCACTGCCTCCAATAGGTGTGGTTCATCTACTGATGCGGATTGCACAAAATATGACGCTTCTTGAATCGCCTTAAATGTGGCGTGCTTAAGTTCTGTGCCACTAAGTTTATTCAAAGTAGTCCAGTCAACTGGTAAGTTATCCATTTTCAGTCCGCTCCAACTTGCAGCCCTTTCAGGCGAGCGTCAAATGCAGTATTGAGTTTATCTTTGTCGCCAAGTGGCACGTATATAAGGAATAGTTTTATTTTGCTGCTGAGTTTCGTGTCTTGTAATTTCTGCTGGAGTAAATTCATTTCCGCCAAAACGTCTTTAGTGTACTGGCTGGTGATGGCATTGTGATTCGGTGTTGCATCGCTGTTTGCTGCGATGAGTACAGGAAAGACCGCTTGCTTGATAAGTTGGTCCAGCGACACTGACGATGACAAAAGTTCTTTGATTTTTTCGCTATGAGGAATGTCTGTTGAAATTTGTGGTCCAAGCAGAAGCTTCTCGTTCGTAAGAAACCCTCTCGTAATGTGCGCTTCGATGGATTTGATCGCGTCAGAAAGTGCGTCGTTGCGATTTTTGAAGAACTTTGCTTCTCCGAGCCAGAGTTCGATTTGGCCCTGGGCTTTGTATCGCACGTGGACGAGATCAAATGCTTTAACGGGATCGTTGGACGCACTTAAATAATTCACTCTTGGGGCGACAGGAATTGTCCCAAAGTATTTTCGGCAAATCGCATGCGCAGCTATTTCTCCGACCTCGCCGCGGCGCTGATATTTAGGGCTTGTGTATACTCTCGCGGCTGCCTGCTTTAATCGAACGTAGCTGTTTGTATGGTTGAGCGATTTCAGTTCGTCCGATTTAAGAGCGTAGTCAACTATCCACTCAATCAAATTGTCGGCTAGTCCATCGCACCACCATTCGCTAAACTCAAATCCTGCGCAGTACACTTCTGAATTTTGGTTTTGCGGCCCAATTCTCGTCAATACACAATCTGGCGCGTGGTCATATGGCGAGGTCATTGATTCTCTCGGTCCGTTGTCCGCCGACTATTTATAGGTTCGTGGTGTGTTGCAACACGCAAAAGTCGATTGTGAGAGGGAATGGAGATGCGAGGCAAATTTCAGATCTGGGTACTTCCACCCACACCCGACCTTAAACCCCATGCCGAGAGTCCGCCTCAGGGGCCAGGCGCGGTCAAGGGCGCCGCAGGCGCCGCTTCGCGGTTTCACCAGACACGCGCCTGTCCCCTGAGGCCCTCTGGCTGGCTAGGGGTTTACGGGTTGGCCTCGCCCGGGCGGGCGGCTTCCTGACACAAGGTTTTCCTTCCCGGTTTACCGGGGAGGGGGACCATCCGTAGCCTTGGCGTAGGATGGTGGAGGGGCCGGCGCGCTTTAGCGCGGCGGTGTCTGGCACCAACGTTTCACCGCAGCCTGCGGCTGCGGCCCCCTCGACCCCTGCTTCGCCAAGGCTATGCAGGGGCCACGCCCCGTCAGGGCGGGGAGGAAAGCGGAATGCCTATCGACCGTCGCTGTCGGTGCAACTCCGTCCGCGGCCACCGGGGTCGGCCCGGCTGCCGCTATCGCTGTCGCTGCATCGTGCGCCCCGTCCGGCAAGATCGGCAGTGCCTGCGGCTCCGCCACCGGCACCGGCACCGTTACCGCGGCCATAACCCGCCCGGTCGGGAGCTGATCCGGTGTCCGAGTCGGTGACGCCCGTGCGGTATGAACTTCGGCTTCCGCGCCCTCGACCGCCCGGGTCGGCATTGGATCCAGTATCGGAGTCCGTGACCTGAGCGAACGCGGCGCTGCTTGTCACGGTCGCTGTTGCGCCAAACGCGATAGCGCCGCCCGTGACCAACGTCAAAAACGAGCGCCGGCCTATCTTGCCTTTTTTGATCATGCCTGAATTCCCCCCAGCCCGAACTGTCCAATCGGCCCCACGCTAGGAAGGGTGCGACAATCTGTCAAATCGGGCGCTGGCAGGACGTGGAAAGACGGGGACACATACACCATCTACTCCCTGCCGAAACGGGTGCTCACCCACACCCCGCCAAAAACTCACCTTCCCCCGGAACAGGTCCGGGGGAAGCGGTGAGGGGATGGAGGCGTGTTCCTGTCGCCCGGGAGACCGGCGTGGTGCGCGTCATCCTCACCAGCTCCGTCGGCTTCGCCGCCACCTCTTCCATCAAGGAAGAGGAGGGGGCACCCTCTCCCCGGGGAGAGGGCGGGCTTGTCTTGGGCGTGGTCTTCACGCTCTCTTCATGCCGGCCGGAGCAGGCTGTCGGCCAGGCAAGACGAAGAGGGGGCCTCATGCGCCATTTCACGATCACAGCACTGACCGCGCTCGCTGCCCTTGCGGGTGCGGGCGTTGACGTCCTGGCACAGGATGCTGCCTCGCCGGAGGGGCAGGTCTATGCCGTGACTTTCGGGGATAGTCCGCCGGTCAGCGGCAAGACGGTCCTCTATACCTTCGAAACCGGCAATATGATCTCGTCGCAAGTCCCGCTTGCCTTTGGCGAGCATGACCAGCCGGGCGGGTCCGGGACGTGGCGGGCTGAGGGAATGGTGGCGATACAGGGCAATGGCGCGTCGGGCGGCGATGATCCGCCGGAGATCGGCAGTCACCCGCTCCAGCATCTGCAATTGCTGGCGGCGGGGTCGGACCTTGCGATGTGCCAGAGCTGGCCGCAAATCGCCATTGGCGAGAGCGCCGATCCGCAAACATTGTGCTGGATCACCAACCCCGATGTCGTTTCGGTGGAACGCCGCCAATAGGCGTTGGCCCGCGGGCCACTTCCTGCCAGTTGCTTGCCGCCGTCCCTCGCCGTTAATATTTTGTTTTCTATAGTTTTCGAGAATGTCTGAGCCCGGAGAACGGGTGGAAGATCCGGTTCGCAGAAGCGACCAAGTCTCGGGGGCAGAATGCTCAGCATGAACACCAATGCCGGTGCGGCTTCCGCATTGCGCTCCATGCGGTCGATTCACGCCGAGCTGGCCTCGGTGCAGACCCGTTTGAGCACCGGGCTCAAGGTTTCCTCTCCCAGGGATGATGGCGGTATGTGGGGCATGGCCAACGGGCTGCGCGCCGACATCGTCGGTCTGGGTAGCGAGATGGACAGTATCGGCCGCACGGTTTCCACCCTTGAAGTCACCCTCGCGGCGCTCGACGGGATCAGCGGTATCGTGATGGAGATGCGCGAGAAAGCGCTGGCGATGAGCGATACCTCGCTCGACGCCGCCTCATTCAATGCGCTGGAAGCTGACTACAAGGCCCTGTTCGAGCAGACGGTGAAAATGGCCGAGAGCGCCAGCTTCAACGGCATCAACCTGCTCGACGGCTCGACCGTGACCCTGGAATCGCTGGGCCTGGACCCAATCGAGAGCGGTAACCTGGTCTCCCTGTTGCAGACCGGCGTCAGCTCCAATCCGCCCGCGGTCGATGTGTTCGGGATCGTCAATAATTACGGCAGCACCGTCACCGGCAGCTATTCCGGGATTTCCGACGGCACCTTCTCCGGCGATGTCTACGGCAATGTCAGCGGGATCATCAATGGCGATTTCAACGGTGATATCTACGGCAATTTCGACGGGATCATGAACGGCAATCTCAACGGCACGCTCTATGGCACCTTCAGTGGTATCATGAACGGCGCCGTCAATGGCACCATCCATAATGGCGCTGTCGAACCGCCCAATCCTTTCACATTCGACGCCGAACACGCCGCGTTCGAGGGTGATATCTCCGGCTCCTTCACCGGCATTGACGTGCCCGTGCCGTCCGACGCCGCGGCCTATTCGGGGCGGGCGAGTTCGCTCTCCACCCTGCTGAGTGCGCTCGGCCAGATCTCGGCCCGCATGGGTACGACGCTGAAAGGTGCTGAAACGCAGCAGACCTTCCTGTCGGGCAAGGCGGATGTGTTCGAAACCGCGCGCGGCAATCTGATCGATACCGATCTCGCCCGCGACAGCGCCCGGCTGGCCGCCTTGCAGACGCGCGAACAACTGGCGGTCCAGGCGATGTCGATCGCCAACGCGGCGCCGACCATACTCACACGGCTCTTCGTCTGAGCCCTGGCTTTGCAGCATGGGTACACCTTTGCCTTGATGGGCACGCCTTTCAGGGCTGACCCTGGCCGCGCTGGCATCTTCCTCCTGCCCGCAGAGAGGGCGGGCTTGTATGCCGTGCCGCCAAGGTGTGCCCCTAGGCCGCTCCCGCCTCGCGCACCCTTTCCCCCATCACGCCATTGGCGCGGATCGCCTTTTGGCATTCGAAACTGCCCGCACGGAAGGCGCGGCAGGCTTCGGGGCGGTGTTCGTAGACGGCGCACAGCGCCTCGCCGGTCTCAAGGCGCAGATGGGTGCAGTGGCCGCAACTGAAATCGACGAAGGCGCGGCCGCCTTCCTCGAACAGGCTGTCTGCGGGCAGGGCGGCGGGACCGATCCGGGCCTGGTCTTCCGGCAGCAAGACGAGATAGCGCGGATGGCGGCTGAAACAGCAGGCTCCGCAGGCGACGCAGTCAAACGCCAGATCCGACATGTGAAGTGACAAACCCGCCGCGCGAAGGCGCCCTTGCACCCCGGCCCGCAGCGCGCGGGATGTACGCCAGTCAGCGGCGATTTGCACCTGGAAAATTGGCGGCCGGTGTGAACACGGCCCGTTAATCCGGGCCGTGCTTGGCTGGCCCTCAAGCAAGACGACGGGGAGGTTCTATGCGTATTTCCATCCACACCGGCTGTTTCGGGGCGCTTGCGGCCTGTGCTGTGGCCTTGATGCCGTTTGCTGTGCCGGCCGCGACAGCCCAGGCATCGGCTTCGCCCTCGGGGCAGGTCTATCAGACCGGTTTCGGGTCCGAGACAACCACGACGCTGGCGATCGAGTTTGGTCGTGGCGAGCGCGGAGGGACGGTGAGCATTACCGAGCTCGGTCTCGCACCCGCCCCGCCACCGCCCGGCCTGGAATTCGGCATGCTGGGGCAATGGAGCCAGGCGGTGGACGGTTCGGTGACGGTCAGCGGCTCGCTCTATTTCCTGCCCGGCGGTGGTCCGGCTGTGTGCGAGAGCTGGGCGGCGGATTACTCCGAGCAGGAGGAGACCTGCTGGTTCAGCCATAATGGCGCCAGCTATGGCCCGCTCCTCCTGCAATAGGTCTCGCTGCGATGGCGCCGGGCCGGCCAACCGGGGTTAATGCCAATTTCTTCGGGAGCGTCGGGATCGGTAAAATTCTACGCGCTCACCAAGCGCGATCTTAAACCCCGGCCGCTAGACCCGTCTCCAACCCGCTCCAGTCAAGAAACGGAAAACCTCATGAAAACAACGCTGCTGGCCAGCCTGAGTGTCCTCCTCCTCGCACCTGTCGCCTTCGCCGATGACGGCCCTGCGGGACAGGAGTTCACGGCGGTCGCGACCCGCAATACCGATTTCGCCCGCGAGGGCCAGACGGCGACCATCCGTTTCGAGGCTGGCGGCGATATCACCGTGTCCGGCGTCATGGATGCGATGGGGTCGGATCCGTGGACGAGCTATTGGCAAGCGGAATCCAACGGCGAAATCACCAATGGTGCCTCGATTTTCTGGATGGATCCCTTTGGTGATCGTCCGACCTGCCGCAGCTGGCCGGACTATCCGATCGGCGCCGATATCGAATCCGTCGGCGGAGACTGGGAAGCCACCGGCGTCTGCTGGATCGGCCCCGAGGGCGGCGAAGGGGATTGGCGGATCACCCGCACGCAATAGTGAACGCCAAAGCCTTGCCCATGCACGTTGATATCAAGGGGATTATATCATGCTGAAATCATTCGCCGCCGCCACCATTGCCACGCTCATGCTCGCTGGCGCTGCCGCCGCGCAGGACGCCTCGGCCGCGGCCAGCCCGAGCGGTCAGATCTATCGGGTCAGCTTCGCCAATGTCGATCCGGTGTTTGGCGGGTCGATCTATTTCGAGTTCGATGACTGGGGGATTTCTTCCTACACCGAGAGCGGTATTGGCGGCGCCGACAGTCCGGGCGGGACGGGCTCGTGGGATGCCGAGGGCGCCGCAATCTCGATTTATGGCGATGCAGGCGAGGCGCCGGACCCCGGTGACCCCCTTCCGCCCGCGCCGGCATTTCAGCTCTTCGCTGACGGACAGAGCCAGGTTCGTTGTGAGAGCTGGCCCCGGATTGAGGTCGGTGCCAGCGCCGATCCGCAATCGCTGTGCTGGATCACCAGCCCCAATGTCCTGGCGGTCGAGCGCACGCAATAGCGTGCCGGGCCACCAAATATTAAGGATGACGCTCTAGCGGTTGGACTGGAAGAAAGTGGTGCGCTCGTGTCCGCTGCAAGCCGGGAATATCGCGATGCGCCTGCCTGTCTTATCATTTCTGGCCCTGATCCTCGCCGCCGCCGCGCCGGGGGCAGCCACCGCCGAAATCCCGCAAGCCTATCAGGCGCTGCTGGCCGAGGCGGCTGAACGCCAGAATGATGATGCACGCTTTCTCGAGACCGCCGATATGGTCGCGGTGCTGGTCGAGGGCGGCCGCGCCGCTGTGCATGCCGATATTCTCGCCCATCTGCCGCACCGCGCCAGCGCCGTCGCCGATTGGCCCTTGCCGGAACCGGCCGCAACTCCGGACCCGGCTGCTGCACCGGAACCTCAGCCCGAGCATCGCGATCTCGGCGGCGCGCCGATCGATCTCAGCGAAGCGCCCGAAGGGTCCGGCGGCTGGCTGGCCGGCTCGATCCGCAGGCTGCGGCCCGACAGCTGGGCCGGCCATGTCCGCGCCGGTGTCCAGCTGGAACGCGGTAATTCCGAACTCACCGATTTCACCTTCGCCATCGAGCTGGACCGCGAGCTTGAGGATGGCTGGCGCATTGACAGCCAGTTCGAATATTTCCTGTCGGAAAGCGCCACCCAGACCACACGCGACAACTGGCTCGCCGAGCTCCGCACCACGCGCGAACTCGACAGCGGCATCGGCTATTACGGCGGCGGCTCCTATGAGCGCGATCTGATCGGCCTGTATGAACGATCGGCCTTTATCACCGGAGGCGGGATCTGGCATGCGCTGGACGGGCCAAAGCTGGATTGGGTGCTGCGCGCCGGCGCCGGCCAGCGTTTTCGCGAAGACCGCCTGAATGGCGAGACCTACACCGATTGGGTCGCCGAGGCCGGATCGAGCCTGCATTACCAGATTTCCGAAACCTCCCGCTTCGGCTCGGAGACGACCGCTTTCCTCGGCGGCGGCTCACGCATCGATCAGCGCTTCACCCTGACCAATCGCCTGTTTGGCAACTGGGCGATCCAGACCGGCCTTCGCATCGAGCATGAATTCGCGGACCGCCCCGGCTATGAGCCAACCGATATGCGGCTGGACATTTCCCTGCTCTACGCTTTCGATTGATCCGTGCCGCCTGAGGTCTTGTTATCACCTGGCGCTGGCGCGCACGGTTGATACAGGGCAATCTGGCCGTCGTGGCCAGTGGCGGTATCGGGGGACTCCGGGTGAGCGAAATCGTGCAGCCGAAGCGATCGGTGGGATATCCACTGATTGAGCGGACCGTGCCGGAGTCGGATCCGGTCGCAGAACAGGGAGGCTAGATTGATCCTTCAGGCCGAAGCGGGGTCATTCCCGCGCCATGTCGACCGCATCCTCTTCATCGCCGGACTGGTGATCTACACCGCCGGCCAGGTCCTGCTCAATCTCGGCCAGGACTTTGTGGCGGCGCAGCGCCCGGTGGATTTCGCCCACTGGCTGCTCCTGACCGGCGCGCTCTTCCTGATCCCTTTCGTGGCGCGTCTGCCCTGGCGCAATCTTCACCTCATCACCATCCCGCTGATGCTTGTCGGGATCGCCTCCGTGGTCGGGATGTGTGTGCTCGACTTCATCTTCTGGAGCCTGCCGGACGGGGAGTTTGAGCGTGAGGTGGCCGGCCATCTGATCGCGACGCCGGCGATCTGGCAGCCCTTCATGGCCATCGGGCCGAATTATATTTTCGGCGCCGGGCTGATGCTGCCCAGCCTGTCCTACTGGAACCGGTCGCGCGCCGGTGTGGTGCTGGTCGTGGCCGGCACGGCGATCATCGCGCTGCTGTTTCACTGGTTCAATGTGGTCGGCTATATCGCGCTGACACTGGGCTATGTGTTGTGTTTCGATGTCCTGCGGCCGGCGCGGACGCTCCAACCCGCACAGGAGACATCATGACGGATGCCCCGATACAGGATACCACGGCACAGGATGCCCATACCGGCTCGTGCTTTTGCGGCGCGGTGCAATACCGGCTGACGCGCGATCCGATGTTCGTGCATGCCTGCCATTGCCGCGATTGCCGCAAACAGACCGGTGGCCCGTTCGCCATCAATGGCCTGATCGAACGCGATGCGGTCGAGCTGATCGCCGGTCAGCCGGTGCGCCATGAGCAGAAGACCGGCAGCGGCAAGCCGCATGATATCTGGCGCTGCGAGACTTGTGGCAATGCGGTGTGGAGCGATTATGGCCGCCGCGAAGTAATGGTGTTTATCCGCGTTGCGACGCTGGATGATCCCGAGCGCTGCCCGCCCGATGTCCACATCTTCACGCGCAGCGCTTTGCCCTTCACCGAAATTCCGGACGAGGCGCGTCAATTCAGGGTTTTCTACGATATGCGGGCCGAATGGCCGGCCGCGGCGCTGGAGCGTTTTGCGGCGCTCGATACGCGCTGGCTCGGAGCCTGATCGGGCAGGGACTTATCCGCCCCCCGTCGATGGCGACCTATACTGCAGTCACGTTCAAGAGGCGGCCGTGCACAGCCGCGTCCCGAACGGGTGGCGCTGGACGCGCAAGGGCTGACGGGCCGGACGCGCTTCCTTAATCGGCTTCACCGGGTTGTGGATGGTCCGCCGGATCGCAGACACCTCAATACCCATACCAGACTGACCGGACGGATCATCCGCAATGCCCGCCGGGCCGATTGCCTGGAGAGCGGGCCTGTGCGTGCGTCGAAAACCAACCCGTCCCGCGGGCGACCGGCATCGAGAACCAAGTGGTCCATGACCGCCCGCTGCAAACCGGAAATCTCACAGCGCGCCCTTTCGTCCCGCCCCGGACCGCTCCGGCTCTGAGCCAATCGATATGCGGTTGGGCATTGCCCGGCTCGCCGCCTGCGATTGATCTGAACCGCCTTCGGTCTGGCTCGCACCTGGCGCTGGCGCCCACGGTTGATACAGGGCAATCTGGCCGTACTGGCAGTCTTGGGGGAATACGGGTGAGCGAAATCGAGCGGCCGAAAGGGGCCTGGATCTGGGTCGGCGCGCGGCTCCTGCGGGTCTTTTTCCTGTTGGTCCTGGTGGCCGGCCTGTTCTACGCGCTCGGCGGAACCGATTCCGGGGCGGGCCTTTCCGGCGGATTTACCGCCCTGTTCGCTTTACCCTTCTGCCTTGGCGCCATCCTTCAATACGTGATCAGTCCCGCCGGAACGACGGATGCGAGCTGGACCGCGGCCCTGGCCGGTTTTCTGTTGCTGGCCGTGATGGTGATTGTCGGCGTTTTCTTCCGCGAGGGCTTGGTCTGCATCGTCTTCCTGGCCGTGCCCTGGTGGCTCAGTGCCTGGCTGGGCGCCCTGCTCGTCAGCGGGCTGCACGCGCGCTTTCGCCAGCGTGCCGTGCTGCACAGCGCCGGGCTGATTGTCCTGCCCTTCGCCCTGTTATTGCTGGGACCGCTTGCGACCAATCCCACCCATCATTTCGAGGTCCGGCGCTCGGTGGTGATCGAGGCAGAGGCAGAGCGCATCTGGCCGCACCTTCTGACGCTCGACGGTCTTTCCGATGATGAAGGTGTCTGGACAATTGCCCAGGACGTGTTGCGCATCCCGCGGCCGCGCTCGGCGCTGGTGGTCGGGGAGGGCGTTGGCGCTGTACGTCTGGCGCGCTGGGGCGAGCATATTGGTTTCGAGGAACATGTGACGGGCTGGTCGCAGAACAGCGAGCTGGCCTGGCGCTTCGTCTTTCCTGACGATTCAATCGCGCGCCATACCGATGCGCATATCGGTCCCGACAGCGACTTTCTCGGCATCGAGACCGGCAGCTACACGCTGACCCCGCTCGGCGATGGACATACCCGCCTGACCCTGATGACGCGCTACCGTGCGAGTAGCCCCGCCAATCATTACAGCGCTGTGTGGGGCGAGATCATCCTGGGCGGTATCCAGCGCAATATCCTCGCCGTGATCGCAGACCGGAGTGAGGCGGAGGCGGGCTAGTCGGGGGCGGCAATAACCGGCGCGGTCATCGCGTATCCAGTCACGGGGGACACGCATCGCCGGTGTTGCGGCCGTATCCTGTCCCCCGGATTGAACGCCTATTTCTTCCCAGGCGGAACGACTGTGCCCTTGGTGGATGGTGCCGCAGCGATGGTTTTCTTCTTCTCCGCTTTCGGCTTCTTGATTTCCTTGTTGGATTTTTGCTGACCCTTGGCCATGGCATGCTCCTTTGAGCGAGGTCCGGCGGACCGCGTGTGGCAATGTTACGCCTGTCCGCAGCCGCGCGATAGCGTTGTTTTGCTTGCCACCGGCGCCGGGCTTGCGCGCATTTGTCCCCGCCCGGGGCTGGCGGACTTATGCTGTAATACGCCTGAAAGCGGGGCTCTGTACCTGAGCCGCGAAGCAGTTGTATAAAGAGGCTGAATGTTCTGGGGAGGACACATGACGGATCCGATCATTGCGCGCGCGCGCACCAATACACGGGTCAATGTCAGGGAGGGGGCGCCGGCACTTTCGGCACCCATCCGCGAAACCCTGGCCTCTGGCACGGAAATCTTCATCACCGGGACGCTCGATGGCGACAGCGTCGGTGGCAATGACCGCTGGTATGCCTGCCGCGGCGATGTCTTCGTCTGGAGTGGTGCTTGCGAGGACTATCGCGACGAGCCGGCTCCGCCTCCCGATGATGCTGACGACACGGACCGCCCGTCGCGCCTCGAACTCGGTGAGGTGATGCAGCCGGAGTTCGAGACCCTCGACGATGTCTTCCACAAGGTGCGCGGTTACCGGCCGAACGGGCTGGAAGGGTTGATCGTGCATTTTGATGCGGCCCGCACCCAGCCCTCCAGCGACACCTCGATGACCGGTGTGATGCGCTATGGCGCGGAAGCGGGCTATCATTACGGCGGGATCAGCCGCTCTGGCCGGATCTTCCTGCCCCAGGGCTTCAGCTGGGAAGGCTGGGGCTATCATGCCGGCAAGAGCGAATGCCCGGCGACGGGCCGCAAGGGCGTGTCGCAATATTATGTCGGCTTTGAGCTCAATAATCCCGGGCGGCTTTACCCGGCCGTTCAGACCGGCGTGTTCTGTCCCTGGTTCAATGCCGAGCGCGACGACAAGGGCCGCGTCATCCTCGATGCAGACGGGCGCTGCACCCGCCGCGACGAGAATGGCGAATGGTATCGCGATTACGAGGTGCGGCTGTGCGAGGGCGGCAATATCGTCAAGGGATGGTATCTGCCCTATAGCGCCGAGCAATTTGCGGCGCTGACCCGGATCTGCATCTGGCTGTCACGCAAATTCCCTGACAGTTTTTCGCTGGACCGGGTCTTCGGCCATGACGAGGTGTCGCCGGGGCGCAAATCCGATCCCGGCGGTGCCATGGGGACGCCCACCGAGCTGATGACGATGGCCCAGTTTCGTCAGCATCTGAAGGATATGGCGCAATAGAGGCTCCGTTAATCGGTTGTGTGGCATGTTTGAGCCCTGTTTGCCCGTTAGAGGTGAGGCATGAGCAAGTCCGTGACATCGAGTTTTCGGCGTACATCCGATCATTTTGAGCCCGACCTGGTCCAGGATCCCGGCGAGCAGCGCAAGCTGCGCGGACATCTGGAACAGATTGACTACACGGTCTCGGCCGCCAATCAGGCGGTGATCCAGAAGGATATCCACCACGTCACGCTGGAGGATTTCCGCAATCTCGCCCTGACCGCCGCCAAGGCGCGCACGGCCTGGGTGTCGACCGCGATCGAGCTGGCCAAACTCCACAAGGCATTGGAGCCGGAACAGCTGGCGAAACTGTCGCATCTGCGCGGTGTCTATGATGAGCTCTCCGAGGCTTATGAAGCGATGCGGCGCATGGTTGAGCGCGGTTATCTGAGCTATCACAAGGGCCTGCCCGAGAAGGGTTGAGCCGACGCGTCGGCCCGTTTGAGGGCAGGTCGCGATTGAACCCTTTTCGTCGTGCCGCACACCTATACTCTGAACGGGGCCGCTTGACCGGTCCGGCAGATGAGGGGCGTGAGCCATGCAGCGCGACAGCAGACGGGTTCTCGGGGAATACCTCGTCATCGCTGCGCAGACCGGCGACCGCGCTGCCAGCGGTCAACTCGCCCGCCTGTGGCAGCCGGCACTCCTGCGCCACGCGCTGCGCCTGACCGGTGAGACCGAGCTGGCGCGTGACACGCTGCAGGACGCCTGGATTGATATCCTGCGCGGTCTGGGCGGCCTGTCAGACGCCGCGGCCTTCCCGGCCTGGGCCTATCGCATTGTCACCCGCAAGAGCGCCGCAAGCGTGCGCGGCCTGCAACGCCGCCGCCAGACCGGCGCGGCGCTCGCCGCCGAGCCCGAAGCCGCCGATGATGGTGAGCGCAATGCCGAGGCGCTGGCCGATCGCGGACCGCTGGCACGGGCGCTGGCGACGCTTCCTGTTGAGCAACGCACGGCGATGGCGCTGTTCTACATTGATGATTTCACCGTGGCGGAAATTGCCGTCGCGCTCTCGGTTCCGGCGGGCACGATCAAGACCCGCCTGATGCATGCCCGCCGCAAAATGCGTGCGGCGCTCGAATTACCCCGTCTTCAATCACAGGACACAGGAGGTCGTGATGACCGCAAGTGACAAGGATCTCGATGCGATGATTGCCGAGGCGCTCGACGCCGAGGATCGCGAATTGCTCGACCGGCTTGGCAGCGAGCCCGGTTATTTCGCCCAGGCGCTCGGACTGTTCGGCGGCCAGCTCGGCTGGGTGATGTGGGTGACCTATATCACCAATATTGCCGCCGCCGGACTGGCGATCTGGTCCGCCTGGCAGATGATCGGCGCGACCGACGCATTGGCGGCGATCCGCTGGGGTGTCGCAAGTCTGGCCGCGATGCAGGTCGGGCTCTTCATGAAGGGCTTTCTCGGTCAGCAAATGCAGAATAACCGGGTGATCCGCGAAGTGAAGCGGCTGGAATTGCAGCTGGTGCGAAGCCAGGCGCGTCACGGCGTCTAGAGCGGGCGGGCGGATTGGCAAGCGGGTGTGTCTGGGGCAAGTAGAGGTCAGACACACCCTCTCGCCGGAGATCATCCATGCGCTCGACCCCGAATATCCAATGGCCCGGTCTCGCCGTTGCAGCCCTCATACTGGCGGCTTGCCAGCCGGAGCCCGCGCCGGAACCGGGGACGCAAACCCCGATCATCATCGGGCAGGAGATCGTGCTCGACTCCACGATTTATGGCGGCGGGCGCACCATCACCGTGTCGCTGCCGATGAGTTATGGCGACGGCAATCGCAGCTATCCGGTGCTCTACCTGGTCGATGGCGGCGTGCAGCAGGACTTTATCCCGATGGCCGGCATGTCGATGCTGGGCAGTCTGTCGACGCAATACCGCGAATTCATCCTGGTCGGCGTGCAGACTGAAAACCGTTATTTCGAGCTGACCGCGCCCACCGACGTGGAAGATGATCTGCGCTGGATCCCGGAAAATGGCGGCGCCGCCGATTTCCGCAACCATCTGCTCGATGAGGTCAAACCCTGGATCGAGGCGCGCTACCGCACCTCCGGCGAGGACGCGCTGATCGGTGAAAGCCTGGCCGGGCTCTTCATCACCGAGACCTTCCTGCGCGCGCCGGACAGTTTCGATCACTATATCGCCGTCAGCCCCTCGCTCTGGTGGCGCGCGGAAGGCCTGAGCCGCGAGGCCGCCGAGCTGCTGGCCGCGGGCGATTTTGGCGGCCATTCGCTCTTTCTGACCATCGCCAATGAGGGTGAGGACATGCAGACCGGCATGGACCGTCTCGTCGCCGCGCTGGACGCCGGTGCGCCGGATGATCTCACCTGGTGGTATCAGCCGATGCATGACGAGCAGCACCACACCATCTATAATCCGGCGACCCTGCAGGCCCTGCGCCTGGTCTTCGCGCCGGATGAGGGCGAGTGACCGCCCTCCCGAACCATCCGTGAATACCCGCCATGCGCGGCAATATGCCATCAATGGCGGTCACAGGGTTGTGATACACTCGCAATTGTAAATCCGGCTCCCTAGATAGGGTCTGGACAGGGAAGCTGCGCGCGGGTTCAGGGCGTGGTTTTCCGAGCAGGGATAGGGAAAATCATGGCCAATGCACTGTCAATCTCACTGTCTCCCGAACAGGGGCTGTCGCGCTATCTCTCCGAGATTCGCCGTTTCCCGATGCTGGAGAAGGATGAGGAATTCATGCTCGGCAAACGCTGGCGCGAGCACGAAGATGCCGGCGCCGCGGAAAAGCTTGTCACCTCGCATCTGCGCCTGGTGGCCAAGATCGCCATGGGCTATCGCGGCTATGGCCTGCCGATCGCCGAAGTGATCTCCGAAGGCAATGTCGGCCTGATGCAGGCGGTCAAGAAATTCGATCCCGAAAAGGGCTTCCGCCTCGCCACCTATGCGATGTGGTGGATCCGC
>TARA_R110002126_G_scaffold62497_6_pt1 | contig 17064 bp, 14 predicted proteins | sample TARA_R110002126 | Tara Oceans TARA_R110002126 (sample SAMEA4397536) | marine metagenome | biome: Polar Biome; feature: [DCM] deep chlorophyll maximum layer (ENVO:01000326); material: water (ENVO:00002006), including particulate matter (ENVO:01000060) such as... | depth 30 m
ATCGCTAATGTCTGGCTCCATTTTCCAAAGGTTCCCCTATAGAGAGTACAAATGAATCATATTATAGTATCACCACACCTTATAAACCACTTAAAGAAGTTATTCCCAGACGTACTACCGTCTCCAAAGGGTTTAACAACCAATGAATTAGCTTTGGAGGTTAACTTCCTCCAAGGACAACAAACCGTCATCGCCAAGCTCGAACAAATGCTGGAGGATGATCAACCAGATGAGATTTAATTATGTGTATGTCAGCCCCCAAACCACCACCACCTAAGCCTACTATTGCACCGCCACCCCCACCCGAAGCCGCTCCTTCTGAACTAGGCAACGCTGTTGATTCAACTACTACTTCCCTACAGAAAAAGAAGAAAGGCGCTAAAGGACAACTAGGTCGTGGTAAGACCGGCGCTCAGGTTGCCGGGACATCTACCGCTGGCCTCAAGATAGGGGCTTAATTATGTGTAATGCTTTATCAGGTGGCCTAATCGGTAACACAAAAACACGCACATCATTAGCTAAGAAAGGTTTATTAGGCCCGGTTGGTGAAATGATTGAAGACAAGAATCATGAATTTAAAAATGCTAATCAGCCTAAACCAAACGATAAACTAAAGATTAAATATTAAAGGATAAGTAATATGCACGATCAATCTATAGCCAAGACTTATGAAGCTATGACTTCAGATCGTGATGCCTTCCTTTATCGAGCAAGAGCTTGCGCTGAGTTAACTATACCAACCCTTATGCCTCCTGAAGGTCATACAGGTTCTACTCAGTTCAACACCCCCTTCCAATCAGTAGGCGCTAGAGGCGTTAACAACCTCGCATCTAAACTACTGGTTACACTCCTTCCTCCGAATACTCCCTTTTTCCGCCTAACGATTGATGATTTCGACTTAGTGGAATTAGGGGGTGATGCTAGAGGCAAGGCAGAAGAGGCTCTAGCTCGTATTGAGAGAAGCGCAACACAGATAGTGGAATCCAAAGCTATTCGAGTGCCTACGTTTGAAGCTTTAAAACAGCTTATCACGGCTGGCAATGCTTTAGTATATATGCCTCCTAAAGAAGGTATGAAAGTATTTAGGCTTGATCGTTACGTTGTCCAACGTGACACCATGGGTAATATGCTTAAGGTAATTGTTAAAGAAACAATTGCTTATGATGCACTTCCCACAGAGGTTCAACAAGCTCTATTAGAGAACCCCGATTATCAAGCAGACACTAACAAAAAAGAATGCGATCTTTATACTTGCATCCGACGTGTCGGTAAGAAGTTTGAAGTACACCAAGAAGTCAAAGATGTTACGATACCCGGCTCTGAAGGTTCTTACGCTGAAGACAAACTACCTTGGCTGGCCCTACGCTTTATAGCAGTAGATGGTGAGGACTACGGTAGAGGTTTTGTTGAAGAATACGCAGGTGATCTTAAGTCACTTGAGGCTTTAACAAGAGCTATTGTCGAAGGCAGCGCCGCTAGTGCGAAGCTTCTCTTCATGGTACGACCTAACGGTACAACAAAGATCCGTAACATTGCAGACTCACCAAACGGTGGTATCATCTCTGGTGATGCGAACGACGTGACTACGCTGCAAGCAAATAAGTTTAACGACTTCCGGGTCGCACAAGAAACAATGAACACCATTACTGAACGTATGTCTTATGCCTTCTTACTCAACAGCTCCGTCCAACGGAATGCTGAACGAGTTACAGCAGAAGAAGTACGCTTCATGGCGCAAGAGTTAGAAACTGCTCTTGGCGGAATTTATTCCGTCCTATCCCAAGAGTTCCAGCTTCCACTCGTCAACCTCCTTCTCGGTAAAATGCAGAAGGAAGGTAAAATGCCAAAATTCCCTAAAGATACTTTAAAACCTCAAATCGTCACCGGCTTAGAAGCATTAGGCCGTGGTCAAGATCTCAACAAGCTCTCTTCATTCTTACAAATGTTGCAGCCGTTGGGGCCAGAAGTTATTCAAAATGAACTCAACATTAGTGATTACCTCGCTCGCGTTGGTGCTTCTCTTGGTATTGACACTCAAGGTCTTGTTAAGTCTGACGAGCAAAAGCAACAAGAAGCTCAACAGCAACAAGAGATGATGCAACAACAACAGATGATGCAAATGGCTCAAGCCGCCGCACCTAACGCTATGAAAGCTGTTGGTGATATGGGGCAAGAGGGTGCCGCTCAGTTGGCTGAGGAGGAATAAGATGGATTCTATTGACGATATTGGTGGCATGGCTGCAACTACGCGTGATGCCATACAAGCTTATGCAGCGAGCAATGTAGCTCTAGAGGTACAGGCCGCCGATAGGCACTCCCGCACTGCTCAGTTTTATAAGGACATAGGAGTACACGCTGAAGGAGATCACGGTTCCCTTCCTATAGCCACTCACGATGATGCTGAGAAAGACTTACCTGAAAGCGAGCGATCGCTAGATATAGGGTATGGTCACAAGCTCACGGATGAAGAGAGAGAGTCAGGAGAAATCTATGGCATTTCATTTGCTAATGGCTTGTCGGACGAGGACAAAGGTACAATATTGAATAAGGATATGGAACAACACGCACAGTATGCAAGGGCTGCTGGTTGGGATGCTAAACTTAAAAAAAGAGGCAGTAGCTGGGATGAACTAGATCATGGTTTTAAACTTGCTTTAACATCTCTAGCATACAATGTTGGAGGCAAGAAAGCCGGGGCAAAGTGGACTAGCGTGTTAGACGCAGCAGTTAATAAGGATACGTCAGCGTTTGCAAAGAATCTACGAAGACTGAATAACAAAAAGAATACAGCCGGAATGGATAATAGAGTAATCAAGGAAATGTTTTACTCTGGCCTTATTAAGAACGCTTCTGAAGTAACCGGACAACTTCCTTTAGGCAATGCCAATCACTCAGGTGTTCCGTTATAACTAAAAGGTAAAACATGAAACTAAAACGTATTATTAATAAGTACGGATTTTTTCAACACGTTCCCGAAGAAACCCCTGTTGTGGAAAAACCAGAAGTTAAGAAAGCTCCTGTCAAAAAGAAAGCAGCTAAAAAGAAATAAAAACTAAAGAGACTATTTATGAATACATATGAAGAACAAGGCGAATCACAAGAGCACATAGATGCTATGGTTGCCAAGGGCGAACAGATCGAACAGAATAACAACCCCGACCGACCTGATTGGTTGCCGGAGAAATTTAAAGACCCAGCACAGATGGCAGAAGCATATGCACAGCTTGAGAAGAAGATGGGTCAGGGACAGTCTGAGGAGCCAGCGGCTGAAGAGCAGCCAGCAGGTGAGCCAACGCCGGAAGATACAGGCGATCAGCCTGAAGCCTCAGAAGTCAGAGAAGCAGTAGAAACAGCAGGTGTCGATTTCGACGCACTGCAAAGCGAATACAACGAACATGGAGAATTAGGTGAAGCAGCTTTAAAAAAGTTGGCCGATGCCGGGTTCTCTAATGATTTGGTAAAAAGTTGGATCCAAGGGCAAGAGTCTTTGAACACTGGTTATCAAAACTCAGTCTACGAAACCGTGGGCGGAGAAGAGTCTTATAAGGAAATGCTAACATGGGCCGGAGACAACCTCAGCCAAGCTGAAATCTCAGCCTATGATCGCGCCGTAGACTCTGGAGACATAGAGATGGTTAAGTTAGCCGTCGATGGATTAAAGTCTAAGTATCAATCTGTAGAAGGATCAGACCCAACACTTGTGAGTGGACAATCTGCTTCTTCATCAGGCGGTAATTATGGCTCGTGGGCAGAAGTGACCGCAGCTATGAGAGATCCCCGATACAAAACTGATTCAGCGTACCGCCAACAGGTTTCCTCTAAGTTAGAGCGGAGCAACGTCACCTAGTCTCTTTGGCCTCCTTCGGGAGGCTTTTTTAATTCTAAAAGTACAACAACACAAAATTACAATTACCTTTGACCCCTGCGGGGATAATCTCAGAGAACGGAGTTACGTGTTAAGTGACTGAAAGAATGCAAACATTAAACATTCATTTAAACATTTAACAAAAGGTAAATATTATGTCATGGTCAGGAAAAAGTGCCACACAAGGCGCATCGCGTCTAGGCGCAAATAACGAAGGCACGAACAAACGTGAATTATTTCTAAAGCAGTTCAGCGGAGAAGTTCTTACGAGCTTTGAAGAAAAGAACGTAGCTATGCCTCTTCACCGAGTGCGTACAATCACTAACGGCAAGTCTGCTTCATTCCCAACAATCGGAACTAGCACTGCCGCTTACCACGCAGCCGGTACGCAGATCTTTGGTGACAGCGTTCCTGCAAAAGAAGTTGTTGTAACTGTAGATGACCTCTTAGTGTCAGCAGCTTTCATCCCTAAGATTGATGAAGCTATGAACCACTACGATGTTCGTTCTACTTACAGCTCTGAGTTGGGTAACGCCCTAGCTAACGCTGCCGATAGAAACATCTTCTCTGTAGTCTACAAAGCGGCAACTGCCGTAGCGGGTTCCGGTGATATTGAAGGTCAGTGGGCGCACGCCGACTTTGCAGGTCTATCCGATACTAACGGAGATGTTGGTGGTGTTGACGGACAAGCAGGTCTTATTGACATTAATACTCCTATTAACGAAGGTACTGCTGGCACTACCGCAGCGCAAATCGTTGATGGCATCATGAACTCTTTGATGCAGTTCGACAAGCACGATGTAACTGGTGAGAAGTCGGTTGTACTTGATCCTGTTACTTACTACGCCCTAATGGCTGGTGATTCACGAGCTATTAACCGTGACTTCGGCGGTACTGGCGGTATTGTATCAGGCACTGTTCCGTCAATTGGTGGTGCTAAGATCTATATGTCTAACCACTTGCCAACGACATCAACAGGCATGACTTCTCCACTAGCTAACGAATCTGGTAGAGCGACTACCGTTTATACTGGTTCTACCAAAGCTAACCTTAAGGGTCTTGTATTCACTAAAGACGCAGCAGCGACTGTTAAGTTGTTGGATCTAGGTGTTGAGTCTGAGTATCAGATCGATCGTCAAGGAACTTTGATGGTTGCTAAGTATGCTATGGGCCACAACGTCCTACGTAACAAATCAGCAATTGCTCTCGTAGCATAAGCTATCTAGGGGCATCCTTCGGGGTGTCCCTTTTTTTCATTTTTCATTGAGGTATATATGACAACTCCAACAACAACTCTGGGTGCAGTTAACTCCATGCTCTCAACCATTGGCGAAGCTCCAGTCAACGGATTAAACTCCGGCCTAGTAGAAGCTGAGACTGCTGAAACCATTCTCAATGAAGTTTCAAGAAGTGTTCAAGCTGACGGTTGGAACTTTAACAGCGAACCTAATTATAGCGTGGCTGCCACCTCTGATGGCGACGTAGTTTTACCAGCCGAGATCATAAGAGCAGATCTGGCTACAACTAAATACAGAAGTTCTACGAATGAATACATACAGCGTGGAAACAAAATGTACGACAAAGTTAACCACACATATAACATTGGCAAAACACTAAAGTTAAATGTTGTCGTTCTCTTAGCTTTTGAATTGATGCCCGAAGTGGCAAGACGTTATGTGTCTGTGAAGGCAGCTCGAATATTCCAAGAGAGGGTATTAGGTAGCAGCACTTTATCACAGATGAACAGAACCGACGAACAAGAAGCACTATTCTCCCTAAAGGAACACGAAGGGGACAACGGTGACTATAACATATTTGATGATTACGGCACAGCTAGTGTCCTTGATCGCAGCATAGGTAAGGTGGTTACAAATGGCTCTAGTTTCTAAAAGCATACCCAATCTCATCAATGGGATTTCGCAACAACCCCCAGCACTCCGTTTGGAAACGCAAGGGGAAGTACAAGAGAATGGCCTGTCTGATGTGGTTGATGGCTTAAAGAAACGACCGCCCACTCAGTTCATAAAGACGTTAATGAAAACGACAAGTGCTTGGACGACAAGTTCAGCGTCAAATCTTACCCTTGGTAACCTGACTTCTAATAACACAACCGCCTTAACAGAATCCGAACTGAATAGCTGCTTCACACACACCTACAAACGAAGTGAAGACGAGCAGTTCACTGTGCTGGTGATAACGGGAACTACTGCAAAAATCTTAGTCTATGATATTGGAGGCAACCTTCGGTATGAGTCAAACAAGTCTAGTTGGGATAAGTATGGTTATAACATTAAATGGTACTACAGTGACGCAGATTATACCTCTAACACCAACCCACAGTTCCGCAATACAGATTCTACAAGTTATTTAGGTCAACTATCCGCAAACGCTATGACAGCGACATCCGTGGCTGATGCTACGTTCTTAGTTAACAAAAACATTACGGTTGGTATGTCGGATGAACGCAACCCACCAGCCTTCGGTAACTCTGCACTTATTTACCTAAAGTCAGTAAACTATGGTAGACGGTATAGTTTATCCTTAGACAGTAAAACACCTAATAGTACAGAGCCTCCAGTTACAGGTTATGCAGACACCAACAATGCCACAACAGGTACAAGTTCAGGGACTACGAATAATAATGATCTTAAAGTTTCAACAACCCTTAACACATTACGGACAAGAATATTAACTAGCTCAACCGCTACAGGAACAGATGCTAGTTATTCATCTACTCAAACTTTCGCCTCCGCACGAACCCACGATTACATAAACGGTAGGTTGACTTTACAAACTTTAACAATAAACGACGCTACTTATAATGCTGATCAAGCTCGTCTTGTTGTAACAACGGGTGATGTTACTATTCCATACAATGTTCAAGGTATAGGTGGGTGGAAGTATGCCAGTGCTGCATCAACTAACAGACAGATAATTCTTCCTCAAGAGTATGTTCCGCAACATCTAAACACAGAAGGAATGGTTCATTATTATACTCGTGCCGTAGTTTCAGTTTTTGAATTAGAAGCAGGCGCACAAAAGGATATAACCATTCAGCCCACTAGCTACGCAAGCGAACCTTATTTTGTTATTAACTCGACACCCGGAGGACGAATAGACGACTTTACACTTACTGCGACGGACGACGACGGTGGTGTTAACCTTAGAGCTTTTAAAGACAACGCTAAATCTTTCACTGACTTACCTAACCAATGTGTTGACGGTTACAAGTTAGGTGTAATTGGCGACAACAACAAAAAAGAAGATGACTTTCATGTTATCTTTGAAGGAGCAGGCGGTAGTGGTTTCTGGAAAGAAACTGTAAAAGGTGGACTTAAAAATTCTTACAACCTAGCGACAATGCCCCACCAACTACGTCAAGGTTCTCAACTACAATTTAGCTTTGGACAAGGTACTTGGGATTCTCGCGTGGCAGGGGATGATGCAACAAACCCAGCTCCAAGTTTTGTGGGTAACACTATTAGTGACGTCTTCTTCCATAGGAACCGCTTAGGTGTCCTTTCGGATGAGAATGTAATCTTTAGTGAAGCCAGTAGTTATTATAATTTCTGGCGCACAACAGTGCGTACATTGCTGGACGCTGATCCAATCGACGTAGCCGTGTCACAGAACGAAGTATCCGAGCTTAAGGCTGCTGTACCTATTCAGGATAACCTATTGTTATTCTCTGAGTTAAACCAGTTCACTTTATCTGCATCACAGTTACTCACACCATCTGAAGTTACCATTGATCAAAGCACCAAGTATGAGTGCGATCTAACAGCCACCCCCGTGGGTGCAGGTAACAGTGTTTTCTTTGCTACAAAAAGCGGAGACTTCTCAGGCTTACGTGAGTTCTATACGGACGGCGATACTGAATTGAAAAAGGCTTCTTCTATAACCGCACACGTACCTAAGTATCTTAGGGGTGTTATTAGAAAACTAGCCTCTTCTTCTAACGAAGATATTTTGATTGCGCTTACAGAAACAAACAAGAAAGAATGTTACGTATATAAGTGGTACGACTCCGGGCAAGAGCGCCTACAAAGTGCTTGGTCTAAGTGGACATTTAAGAAAGATATTATAGATGTCTCCTTTAACAACGCCACAGCTTACTTTACGTTTAACGATGGATCTTACGAGAAGTTATTACTAAGGGATGATCCTACAGTTATCACATACACCGTTGGCAGTGCGACAGCCACAGCAACACGCTTAGATGCTCTTCTTGACTCAAGGATGCTTCTTCAGAAAACTAGCATTGCTTACACAATGTATCCGGGATTAGTGACTTCCTTGTATCCTCCTCTCTCCTCTACAACAGTTTTTACAAACCATGCAGGAGCGATTATTGCAACCGGGAATAGTACCGCAGAGTTAACTAAGGTAGCTGCTTATCTGAATCTTAGCCACGTTGAAAACGGTAGCACCGTACTTAACTATGTATTCGCTGGCGAACCTTACACGTTTAAATATCAGCTCTCTGAGCAAGTGTTTAAACCTGTCAAAGGTGACTCAACAGAGATGGCTCGATTCCAACTAAGAAACATGAACTTTAACTACAACGACACAGCGACCTTCACGGTTACTGTAGAGAACTTGGGTAGAGATACTAAGACAACCAAGTTTACCGGGCGTATCTTAGGACAAGCTAATAACATCCTTGGTCTCGCTCCTATTGTAGACACAGGTGGATTTAAAGTTGGCGTACAGTCCCAAGCTAAAAACACTAAAATAACCTTAACAAACGATACCCATCTACCATCGCTCTTCCAGAGTGTTGAGTGGGAAGGCTTCGTCAATCTAAGAAACCAGAGATTATAAAATATGACACACCATTACAGACCCAGTACCTTTGAAGACTGCCGTGAGATGGCCCCTAATCTACGTAAGCAGGACGCCAATGAAATCATGGCAAGCAGTGGCAAAGAACCTTTTGATGCGCTGTGGGAGAGCTACGATAAGTCTGTAGAGTGCTTCACTATCATACACGAAGATGGTGACGTAGTGGGTATGTTTGGTGTGTCCTATTGTGGTCATTTCGCAAGTCCGTGGTTACTTGGAACAGATAAGCTAACAGAAACAAAAAGGGTAATGCTCCCTGTGGCAGCTAAGTGGGTGGAGGAGAAAGTAGACCAATACTCACTACTGCTTAACTACGTGGACGCCGATAATACGGTGTCGATGAAATGGCTTAAGTCTCTTGGATTTAAGTTTATAAAACTATTAGATTACGGAGTAGGGCAAAAACCCTTCTACCAATTCGTGAGGATAAAAGATGTGTGAACCAGTATCGATTACACTAGGCATAATGAGCGCCGCCGCCGGGGTTATGCAAGCTCAGGCAGCAAGTGACGCTCAGGACGAAGCTTACGCTGAGAATGTTCGAGCATCCACAGAAGCTAAAAGGGATGCCGATAGACAAATTAATTTACAACAGTCGCAGGCTCAAGAAGCAGCGGCAACAGAACAACTAGCAAACGACTTACAAACAAAAGCCCTAGTATCACGAGCAGTGGTAGCCGGGGGTGAGTCTGGAGCACTTGGTCAAAGTACCTTAGCAGCACAAGAGAACATTGTACGCCAAGGCTTAGAAGCAAACACTATGGTTACACAGAACCTTGGAAGAGAGGTCGCACAGATGGGTGAGTCACGTCTTGGTGCTAAGTCTAACTATACCTCTCGTATCAACTCCGTATCGCAAGGCGCTGGTGTTGGTATAGGCACAGCACTAGGTGCAGTAGCCGGAGGTGTAAGCACTGGTGTATCCACTTACGGCACAATGTCGAGTATTAAAGCAAACAAAGCCGGAGGCCCACCAAAAGCCGGAGGCACACCAAAAGCCGGAGGCACACCATGAGCAAATCATTAGCAGAAACAGTTAACTTCGGTGAGGCTGTACAGCAGAAAGGTTACGAGAAACGAGCACAGCAGGTTGATACATTTGTACAGTCTGAAACAGCTCAACAGAAACTAGCACGTAGTGGTAAAGCGCAAACGGCTCAAGCCATTCAAGCTCTTGCAGGAATGGGCAGTGCTTTTGTAGACGCTAAAGCTAAAATAAGAGAACAAGAAGTACAGGTTATCAAAGATGACTTGGCTAACATCACAGCTTACTCAATAGAAGAAGCTCGTCTTGGCAACAAGCCTTATGATAATGAAACTTTTAGAAGTATGCCTGTAAGGTTCCAAGTTAGGGTTCGTTCACAAGTTGGTGAAGCTAACGGAGCACGCGCTATAAACGAAGCAGCCGCTGGCATCACTGATGATATGCGATTAAGTCCTGAAGCTACGGCAGCACACTTAGAGACTTTTGCGATATCTAAAGAAATCCTAACGGGTATGGATGCACACGAAAAGTTAGGTTTTGACACAGCTTGGAACAATGGGTTGGCTAAGATTAATAACGGTGTTATTCAAGCCCAAGCCGCAGAGGGACAAAAGCAGCTCCACGAGTCAATTAAATTTGATGTCTCTAAAAAGATTGCAGCAGTAGGCGAAGACCTTTTAAATAACCAAGCACTCACAGGTGAAATATCTACCGATAGAGACATGAACGTATCGGCGCAGAACACTTACATTCAACTTGAACCCCTCTTTAAAAGTTTAGGTGTGGTTGAGGGTGTTACAGTCCCAGCTTCAGTTCGTAAAGATCTTTTCCGTGAGCAGATTATATTAGCAGCACAGGAATCAGGAAACCATTACTTATTAGCTCCTGAGAATATCCCGGTTGAATATCAAGATGATAAAACAGTTTGGCTCTTCAACAAAGCGCGTTTAGATATAACAGACAAACGTGAAGCGGAAGTTCGCCAAGAGAGATCTGATGCCAACTCACAGTATTACACAGACGTCCGTAACGCTAACATCGCCGCTTATGATGGTGGGCTCACTAGAGATAATGCATCCACTGGTATTGAACTAGATGCAGTAATTGCAGCAGAGAAGCGTACAAACATTAAACAAGAGAGTTCATCAAAGAATGTACAGTTGTTTGAAGATCAAATTGAAATGTCTATCGCAATGAAAAGCGACGTATTGCTAGACGCTGATGGCAATGAAGTATTAGTTAATGGAAACACAGTCCCAGTAGACAAACAATCTCTTTTAGATTTTCTTGAATTTAATCCTAACTTCAACCAAGCCGACGCCACCAGACTCATGGAGGGCGTAGATGAACAGCTTGTAGGTTTTGATATTTCTAAACATCTCTCAGGTACTCCGATGCAGATGGCTGATGTTGTAATTAAAAACAGCCTTATACAAGTCCCGGAAACTCTTCAAGGTTCCTTCACTACAGATATGCAGGAATGGTATAGCGATGAGTATGAAACTAATTATTACAACGCAAAGAAAGATAAAGGTTGGGCTAACCCTCTAACACCCGGTGAGAGAAAAGAAGTGCGTAAACAAACACACAAAACTTTCTTAGCTGAAGTTAATGGTCGCCTCACTGGTAAATCTACAGACGGTGAAGTGGACTTAGATGGCAATGTTGCTGATACAGTGACCAGCCCTGACGTTTCCGAAGACAACGCACAGGTTGACGGAGATCCTGTAGTTACTCCTTCTAATCAAGAAGGCTATGACTTACTAACCGACAATCAGAAGGGAACTTGGGAGAAGATTAAAAACAACCCCGAGATGGTTAAGATGTGGACGGACAGAGGTTATCCTGTGCCAGCGTCTGTGGAAGAAGTACAGGGTGACTATGATGAAGTTAGAGCCACAGTCGATATGTCAGACGAGGACTTAGAAGAGATGCTCTTTGGTGTTGCTAACTATGAATATGGCGACGGATTCCGCAGCACAGCCGGTATGGATCGAACAAAGTTTGGGCGCTTAGATGAGGGAACTCGCAAAGTTCTAATGGACAGGTTTATCAATACTAAAGCTAATGAGTTTGTTAGCTTACTGAATGGTTTCTACAACAAGACCTTTGATACAAGCTTACAGACTGTTTACGAAAAGGATATAGAAGAAGTAGTAGCAGATCCTAAAAATGTTATGAAAATGGATCAATTTCTTAAAGGAACTTTAAAGAATAGATCTGTAATTCAAGGCGAAGGTACTAAGGATCCAATACCATGGCTAGAACAACTTAAACGTACTGATTGGTACAAAGAAGATTAACCGAATGTATAGGAGCCATTAATGGCAGATTTTAATCAAAATGATTTAAACGCTTTCTTTGAAGAGGAAGACGAAAAGAAAAAAGTGAAGCCGGTTGAATCAGGACAGTTTACTCAGGCTAACTTAGACGACTTCTTTAAGGAAGAAGAACAACCTGCCATTATGCAAAACGGCTACACACCGTTCGGTGAAGTTAAACAAGATGTGAATCATCGTGACCTATATTCTAACGACGACTGGGTACGTGGTTCACAGAACTTCTTTGAAATGACATACGGCTACGTCCCTCAAAAGGGGGACGACAAGTTAGAAGGTTACGATGGTTCTTCATACCGTGAGAAGCTTGCAGATTATGGCCTGAAACAAATGGCTGGCTTTAATTTCAACATCGGTGACATGACTATCGACGCTTCACGAGTTATGAAGTCTGACCAAAAGATGAAAGAGTCTTTTGTCTATATGCTCGATCAGTATGACAATGTTGACACCTCTTGGCACACAGCAGGACAAGCTGGCTGGGAGATGATGACTGATATTACTAACTGGGCAGGACTACTAACACTTGGTACTGCAACAGTCGCTGGCACAGCCGCTAAGTTTGCGGGTAAGCAAGGTGTTAAAGAGCTTATCCAAGCGTCACTCGCTAAGGGTTCTAAGGAAGCAGCAAAGGCATCAGCAAAAGTAGGTCTTAATACATCTGCCAAACGTGCAGGCGCTTTAGCTGGTACAGAGGGAATGATTCACGGCGTAGCAATGGACGCTACCACACAGCGTGTGCGTATGGATGCAGGCGCTCAAGAAGAATACAACACAGCCCAAACACTTATGATTGGTGGTATAGGTCTTGCCGGGGGAGCTATCCTTGGTACGGCGTTAGACTTAGGCATCTCAAAGATTGCCTCAAAGAAGTTTGGTAAGGAAGCAGCAGAAAGAATTGCTAAGGAAGACCAATCAAAAATCCAAGCACAGGTTATAGCAGAAAGAAAGCTACAAACTGCACAAGCTGAAGCAGGTGTTATTACTAAAGCTGTTGATGATGAAGCCCCTTCAGGCGACATTGACAAATTAGTAAATGGCACAACCGATGCAGCCAAAGCTGTTGATGAAGAAGTCCCAGTTATTCCAACACTACCTAATAATCTTAAAGGTGCTAAACCATCTTACAACTACGGCACAACAAAGGTTGACTTAGAGTTTGAAAATGACATCGCGAGAGCTTTGTACATTGTTGGCAACACCAAACGTCCAAGTAAGAACCACCACCTGTATATGGATTTCTTAACGAAGGCCGGTGTAAAAGATATTGACACATTAGCTGCTGCCATTCGGCCTGCGATTAATGCTGCCGCTAAGAAAGGTGAGGTTAATTTTAAGGTTGGTTATGGTGGTAAGTTAAAACCAAAAGCTAAACCAAAGAGCAAAGCAAAGCCAAAGGACACGAGCGATCCTCGTCCACCTAAAGCTAAACTTGCACCCAGTGTATTTAAGCACGCACACAACATCTTTGACACAGTAAAGAATGATAAGGATGCAGTACAAAAGATTCTAACAGACTTTGAAGAGAACCAATACACCCCCAAAGAGTTTGAAGAAGTTCTTAAGCAGATTAACGCTGCTGACGAGTTGATGGGATTTGAGTTGGATCGTGTTGTTGGTATGCTGGCAAAGAAGGATTTAATCGACAGCGAAAAACGTGTTCTGGAAGATGCCTTAATTAAAGCAAACAACGACTTAGATCGCATGGGTGAAATACGTCAGCACGCTAATGCGTACTCAGGTAGAAACCTCGAAGCTATTAAGCAGTTTATGACTTACCGAAAAGAAATTGGTGAGGAGATGACGGACGCTGAAGTGAAAACAGCTAAAGGGAAATACTACAACAGCCAACTTCAGAAGATACACTCAGAGCACAACGTAGGTATCGATGAGGCTCTTAAGAAGGGTGACTTTGAGGAAGCCAGCAAGCTACGTACAGCTCGTGAAGCTGACCCTGAGTTCCAACGCTTGAACGAAGAGATGGTTGAGCTTGATATTGAAAGAACATTTATGCCAAGTAAGAAATCTCAATTGGATGAACAGATTCTTGAGTGGTCTATCTCCGGTGTATTTAGTACATCGACGATTGTGTTTAACACTGTGTGGCCTTTAATGAAGACACACTTCTATCCGCTACTTGATGCAACATTCTCTGATCCACTAAAGAAACTAACATGGCAGAAGAACCTCCGGGTTTACTCTCAGATGGCTGGGTCGATGAAAGCTGCAATGGTATCAGCTAGAGCAGCAGCAGCGCATGAACAAACATTCCTAACACGAGATCCCACAAGATTCCTTGAGGGTGGTGTGAAGGTAGATAAAGTATTAGGTTCAGCAAGAGCAGCGCAGTTTATGCGTTTCTTCCCAAGACTTGTAGGTTCGTCTGATGCGTTTAACCAAGAGATTGCCGCAGTGTCTGTATTAACGGCAAATGCTTTTGATCAGTTAGCCGACATCGGTACAAAGAACGGATTGAAAGGGAAAGGTTTAACAGACTTTATTGATAACAACATTCAAAAAGAAATTAACAAAGGGTATGACTTCCACATTACGGAAAAGAAACTTAAGCCTATCTTTGAGACAGGCACTAGACGTGGATACACTGGTAAGAAGTTAGAAGATTACGTACAAGGTGAAATTGACAGACTAGGAAAGGGTGCTTTTAAATCTCTAGGTGATGGAGCCGGTTCTAAAGAAATACGTGAAACAGCCGAACAGTTGTTCAAGGAGGGAACGCTTGAAAGCAAAGCCGCCGCTAAAGCCTTAATGGCTGAAGCCGACTCTATGGATGCCATGGGGGATGAGGCTTTATTAGCAGTACAGACCTTACTTTATAAAAAGGATTTCAAAAAAGGAGGTAAAGGCTTCACAGGTAAAGTAGAACACGGTGCCGCAGTCTATGAGGACTTTGCCAAAGCAAACGCATGGGCTAAGATCACTGGTAACTACTTCTTTAGAACACCCGCATGGTTGTTTAACGAGTCTTTACGTTTGACTCCGGGCATCAACTCCCTTCTTCCACAGTTCAAGAATGACTTAGGTGGTGCTAATGGCCCCGGTCGTCAGGCGCGAGCTAAAACGGAAGCAGCAGTTGCGTATGCTTGGATGACTTATGTAATGACAAAGTTTGCTCAAGGGCAAATCTCAGGAAGTGCTAACACTGACTACACAATGACTGGCGAGAAGAACACATCTACTATGCGTCCTCTCACTATTAAGGATCCCTTCTTCTTTGACGGAGGAAAGGAAGTGTCATTCGCTCGTTGGGAACCATTACGCATTCCAGCTACAATCGTTACTAATGTTCTTCAAGGTTACTTAGATCATCAAGAAAAGATTAACATGGATGGTATTAAAGATGATGGTTTATTACCTAACGAAGTTTCATCAGGGATTGGCATTGCTTTTGCTACAGCTATTTCAGCTATACGTGATTCAGCTATGACACAGGGCATTACAGATGCAATTAGTACAGGTGTGAAAGCAACTGGCTATTTGTCAGAGACTGATCAGGATCAAGAGAAAGCATTTGACGTCCTTTCTGATTTTGTTGTGAAGAAACTACTAGCCGTTATTCCTAGCACTATTAAGAAGACGCAAGAAGCGATGGGTGCTGATGAAATTGTGCAGCCTAAAACTAAGTATCAAAAGTTTCACGCAATGATTGACCCTAATTGGGCAGGACTCCCGAGACGTTATGACACTTTTGGACACATCATGCAAAGAGAAGCAGCCTACACTCAGGTAACTGGGTTTGGTGCAGCTTACGCAGATGATCTCAAACAAGGACGTAGTGATGACCATATGAAGGCTAACAATTTTCTAGCAGAGTTAGAAGCGCAAGGCTTTGGTAATCTCACACGTCAGAAGATTAAGGACAGCCAATTTCCCGGTAAAGATTTAAGAACTATTCAGGTTCAATACAATGATCGGGAAATGTCTTTATTCGACGCAATGATGTTAGAGATGGCAGATGACAACGGCGTATTAATTAGTAACATCGTTTTCTATGCTGGTGCCACACAGCTACCTTTAGGAAGCCCACTCAATACCTCCACACATGGAGCAAGAGTGACAGAAACTAAAAAGCTAATCTCTGATGCACGTAAAAGAGCATTGGACGCAGTGATTCTACAGAATAAACAATTGTGGAACCAAGTCCAAGATCAGAACTTCTTTGAAGATCAACTTAGTATAGGTAAGTCCACAAACCGTGGCAACAACCCTTTAATAAATTAAACACAGGAAAATTTAATGGCAAATTCATATCAAGAATATACGGCAGGTAATGTATCTTCAAGTACTGCCTTCACCACTCCTTCCTACCTACCGGGTAGGGGGGCAACCGATTTGGTTGTTACCGTTGATGGTCAAACACAAAGTGGTTCAGCTTATAATTTAGCTGGCACTTCTATAACTTTTAACAATGCCTACCTCCCAACAAGCGGTTCCATCATACGTATCACACGTAACTCAAGCCAAAGCGCACGCCTAAACGATTACAACGATGCGTCTCTTTTAACAGCCGACGCTTTAGACCAAGATGCTAACCAGTTATTCTACGTAGCTCAAGAAGCTTTAGACACAGCCGGGGAGACAAACCTTGCAGCGGGTACATTTTATTTCGCTCAAGGTACAGCCCCTGAGTCAACTGTAGCTGGTACTTTGTGGTACGACACTGCAAGTTCTCCAAACGTCCTAAAGGTTTATAGTGGAACCGGCTGGGAACTCACAGTTCCGGTAAGTGTGAAGAAACAATACAGAAATGCCGGTGGCGATGGATTTATAGCGGTCAGTGACGCAGGTACAGGATCTTACTACAATAACAGATCTTACATAACTGATACAGCTTTCAATGATAAAGCTGAAGTTTATCTAAACGGTGTACGTCTACGGTCTACCTCAAGCCTCACGACTGTTGGTACGACTAACGGCGGTGCGTACTTCCACGATGCCTCCACTAATAGAGTGTACTTTGCAGACTTACCTCAAGCAACTGACGTGCTGGAAATTGTCACACACGCAGGTTC
>TARA_R110002126_G_scaffold70684_3_pt1 | contig 17058 bp, 3 predicted proteins | sample TARA_R110002126 | Tara Oceans TARA_R110002126 (sample SAMEA4397536) | marine metagenome | biome: Polar Biome; feature: [DCM] deep chlorophyll maximum layer (ENVO:01000326); material: water (ENVO:00002006), including particulate matter (ENVO:01000060) such as... | depth 30 m
CCTGGACCAGGGTATCGTCCTCTTCGAGGGCGTGGCCGGTGGCTACCCTGTTGAAAGCACGTACCGGCTGAAGCAGGGGCTGGCTGGCGACGACTACGAGGCGTCGCGCTTGTTCCAAGACGCAGGGGCCGCGGGGGCAGAGGCCGGCGAGGTCGAGGCCGCCGCGAAGGCGTGGCGCGAGCTGGGCACGGAGTCACCGTGGTTCAAGCGGTGGTTCGGCGGCAGCGCGGTCGTGGACGAGGCGGGCGAGCCGCTGGTGGTGTACCACGGGAGTCGTGCTAACTTCGACGAGTTCAATCCGGCATTAGGAAGTGAGTATGGTATTTATACGACACCGAGACAAAAGTATGCCTCTCTCTACGGCGACGGGCGAACGATTCCGCTCTACGTCAACCTGAAGAATCCTAAGATCGTAGAAGGCAAGTATGAAGTATCGCCGCGAGACTTAACAGCGGCCGATGTGACCGAGCTACAAGCGCAAGGCTACGATGGACTTGTCTCAGTAGCCGACGGTGCGCCTATTTCACGGGCGTCGGAGATAGTCGTCTTCGACCCCTCCCAGGTCAAGTCCGTCAACAACCGCGGCACCTTCGACGACAGCGGTCGCCTCTTGTTCCAAGACGCAGAGTCCGCTGGTGCTGAGGGTGGCGAGGTCGAGGCCGCCGCGAAGGCGTGGCGCGAGCAGGGCGTCGAGAGCCCGTACTTCAAGCGGTGGTTCGGTGAGAGCAAGGTGCCGATGGTCGTATACCATGGCGGCGCCGACGTAGAGGGGGGCTCTGGCCGTTTCCGTGCATCGCGCCGGGGTGCGCTGGGTGCAGGCATCTACTTCGCGCCCGACCACCAGCGGGCCCAAGACTACATGCTCGACGCCGTCGAGGAGGGTGCCAAGAACCCTGCAGTGACAAGCGCGCACGTCTCTATCAAGAACCCCTTGGTGCTCCGCGGAGCGCACACCCACCCAGTCATCGAAGGTCTGTTGGCGCTGGGTGTCGATGAGCAGAAGGCCGTAGCTTTGGTCGAGCGCGTCGAGGAGCAGCACGGGTACATCGGCACGGAACTGCAGCGCCTCGCCCGTAAGCAAGGCTATGACGGCATTATCCAGTACACCCGTGACGGCGAGGACATCGCAGAGATAGTCGTCTTCGACCCCACCCAGGTCAAGTCGGTCAACAACCGCGGCACCTTCGACGACAGCGGTCGCCTCTTGTACCAGGGTGCCGAGTCCGCTGGTGCTGAGGGTGGCGACGCCGCTGCAGCCGCGAAGGCGTGGCGCGAGCAGGGTGTGGAGTCCCCGTACTTCAAGCGGTGGAGTGGCGGGGCGGAGGTCGTTTCCGCTGATGATGTCACGGATCCCGCGCAGGTTGCCGGGCGCCCGGTAGTGGTCAAGGCGTACCACGCCGGCCCGTTCGAGGGCGGCGCGGTCGACATGGAGCGCCAGCGGGACATCGGATTCCACGTCGGCTCGCTCAAGACAGTCGAGACTTTTGCAGGCGACTCGGGAGTGTCGTACCTGCCGATTTATGCAAAGTTCGACAACCTGCTGATGCTGCCTGATCTTGGCGGATGGAACGCACGGGCGGTACTCATTCGAGCCGCGCAAGTCGCTCCGAAGAACGGGCGTCTTCTGCGCGAGGTCGCCGAGGAGATTCGGCCGTCGGAGGCGTACGCGCGTGAGAGCATGGAACTCGCGCGAGAGACGCTGATGGACCTCGGTTACGACGGCATCGCGTACACCAACAAGACTGAGGGCGTCGGCGAGGTTTCCTACGCAGTTTTCGATCCGAAGCAGGTCAAGTCGGTCAACAACCGCGGCACCTTCGACGACAGCGCCCGCATCCTCTATCAGCAAGACCCTGCCTCCGTCGGTATGACGCGGGCCGACGCGCTCGTTGCTGCGGCGGCCTACGAAAAGCGGGCACGCGAGGTCTACTTGGCTACCGCGCTCGACCTATGGGACCTGGAAGCAGACCTCCGTCCGGGCGCCGCTGTCTACTCAAAACCCCGTCGGTTGCGGCGTTCTTTGCTGTCTTCAAGTGACTCGGCCTCGCCCGAGCGCTACCGGGATCTTTTGGCGCAGCTACAGGCGCAGGCAGGGGATGCTCTTGAACAGTCTCCCGCCTTGGCCGCCAAACTTGATGCGCTCCGCGTCAGTATCGACAAGCTGCCCCCCTTCACAGATATGCGACCCCGCAATGCGATGACCGGTCGGCCTGTTGGCTCGCTGGACCAGGCCGCAGAGGCGCTGCGCACGGGTCCATCCCGCGAGGCGCTACCCGGGCTGTCTGTGGCAGGAGCAGCAGCCGGAAAGGCCCCCAAGAAGGTGCGGGTGGTGAGCGCAGAAACCGCTGCGCGCTCTGCGGAGCTTCTCTCGAAGCTCGGCGACAAGGACACCGCTATCGGTGTAGCCAAGAGGCTCGGGGAAACAACCACTGACCCGGTTTTGAAGTCAATCTTCGGCGCCGTCGCGCGCAACCTCGATGGCAGCACCAAATTCGAAGCACTCCCTGCGCCGGCATTCGACCTCCTCGCAGGCAGCACCGCCCGTGCCGCGTATGTGACACGGGTGAGAAAGAGTCAGCCCCCGCCCTCGCAGGGCCCAGGCAAGGCCTTCTTGCCGCAAGACATCACGACAACCACGGTATTGGTCCGCGCAGACGATGTGAACGAGGAGGCCCTTGCTCACGAGCTGCTTCATGCGGCAACTCACGACAAGCTAATGCACGCAAAGACCAACCGCACGGAGGAGTGGACGAGGTTTCAGAACCTTGTCGAGGTTGTCTTGGCGCAGACGAAGGGCTCAGACGACCCGTGGTTGCTTACCGTAGCTGAGCAAATCCAGAAGGTGCCTGACGAGCTGATCACCTATGGCCTCACAAATCCCGCCTTCCAGGCGTTCCTGCGGACAGCGAAAGGCGTAGCCAACGAAGAAAAGACCCTTTGGCTCAGTTTCCTGGCGTCGCTTCGGGGGCTCCTTGGTCTGGACAAGAGTGAAACGTCTGCCCTGAACCAACTTCTTGATAGGACGGACGAGATTCTTCGGTACGACTCGAAGAGCGTCGACAGCGATCGACAACGGCTACTTCGCGACCGCTACTCTTCTCGTACCCTCTACCAGCTCGACGAGGGCGCGGCGGTCGCAGAGGTTGGCGGGGTCGTCGAGGCGAAGGGCGAGCTCGGTATGGATAAGCGGCGTGTCGCCGCTCTACTGGGCTCCTCGATGTACTCCAGCAACCTGGGCGAGGTTGTTCTCAAAGAGTTGCTCCAGAACGCCTTCGACGCCACGAAGGCTGCGACGTCGCTCGGGAAACCGGGCGACCGTGAGATCGCCATCACCATCGACAACGTGCAGCGGTTCGTCGAGGTCAGCGAGGATGGCGTCGGCATGTCTCCGGACGTCGTCAAGAACGCCTTCTTGTCTATCGGTGGAACAAGCAAGGAGGGCCTGTCCGTCGCCGACCGTTCGGGTGGCCTGGGTATGGCCAAGATGGCCTTCCTGCTGGGCCCCGAGTGGGTAGAACTTGAGACCGTCCACGACGGCTTACGAACGACCCTGAAGGCGACCCCTGATCAGATTCTGGAGGGGGATTTTGTCGTCCGGACTGAGCGCATCGCGCCCCCCGGAGCGAAGGTCCCCCGGCCGGGGGGGTCACGGCTCGCCACAGCCTCCGACATTGATAGGCTGGGGCAGGAAGACAGGGCGACCATTCGCGGCAGGGCCGACCTGCTCGTCGCGACAGTGGCAAGCGAGGTGAGGGTCGGGCGCGGTGGTGTTGGGCAGGAGATAGCCAACACGGGCTGGTCCGCGGTCGAGGAGATTCCCCACAAGCGGGGAGGCCAGCCTCGCCCCTCCCCTGACCAGAACACGACCGGTCTTCTCGGCGAGTTGTACGACGCGACGAGCGTGGATGACGTCGAGTACCTGGTAGAGATGGCGAGGTCGACACTGGCGGAGGGAGGCTATAAGCTCAACGACGCGGGGCGTGCGGCCCTCCAGGCGATCTCCGACAAGGCTGACGACATCTTGGCAGGCGGCGTCCCCGCCCCTCTCAGGAAGGCCGCGGCAGGCGACTTCACAGAGTTCGCGGCGCTGGATGAGACGACACGGACCGACCTGCTACGGGGCGTGCGCGTAGCTGGCGCCGACGGCGAGGCTTCGGCGGTGCCCACCGCCACGAGCGGCACCCGTGTACGCGTCAAGATTCCCGAGAACTACACCGACCAGCACACCGGGGATGTGCGGGACATCTACATGCCGAACGCGTATTCGACGATGCTCGAAAAGCCTCTTATCGGCGATGTTGCCGTCGTTCTCAAGCAGGAGAGCGGCGGCAAGGGCAAAGCACTGAAGTTGGGCAAAAATGTCGAGCTGCCCCCGAAGCTGACGCGGGCGACTACCGACTGGGGCGACGTTGATGTTTATGTGGGATCCGAGCGAAAGGAATACGGGACGCACACCGTTCTTTCGAGCGGCTTGTACCAATTTGACATGCACTTCCGCTCCGGCACCACCAAGATTCCATTTGACATTGTCATCGACGTCAGGCCGCAAGTCGAGCCGACGCACCCGTCGTACCCCTTCGCGAACACCCGAGAATCGTTCCGCGGCAACGTCAAGGACGACTTCGCGGCGCTCGAGGCGATGCTGGCAGGGTTGGCGTCAGGACGTGAGGCGAAGAGCACCGCGGACACCTTCGCCAACGCCGTTCCCATGCAGCGCGTGGGGATGGGCGAGATGGGCGGAGACCTGGGGGCCGCGCGGGAAGCGCTGCTCCGTCAGTTCTCCAGAGAGAAGGCCCTGTCAGAAAAGGCCGACAAGGCAGCGCCGATCGCCCCGAGGACGGTGAACATCCGGAAGGGCACCGTCACTGACGGTGAGACAGGGAAGATGATTGCCGAGGCGAAGGCGGCGAAGAATGCGAAGAAGGTAGCTTCTTCGTTCAAGGCAAACGCTGACATCGAGTCGGCGATGTCGTTCTTCGACTCGGTCAAGGTCGACCCCGCCAAGCCGCTATACCACAGCAACATCGACGTGGATTTGGTGGCGCATGCGCGTGAGCTGGGTCGGGAGGACCCCGAGGAGTTCCTGGCGAAGATGGGCTCAATCGTGGTTGAGTTCCGTGATAGGGCTGGCGCCATCGCGTATGACGAGCTCTTGCCTGAAAACACCAAGTACGCGGCGGGCGTGTCGGTGGATAAGGGCTACTACGGGGTGCACGTCAAGGTTCCCTACCGCGCGTTCTTCCTGAACCCATTCGCGCACCGGGCCAAGACTCCCGTGGGCGCCGCAGAGTCGCTGCTGCACACGCTGCTTCATGAAGCGGTACACACTCGCGTCTCGGGCCACAACGAGAACTTTACGATGGAGCTGGGACAGCTCTACGCGAAGATGGCAGACTCCGCCGACGTGGCGGCATTCAGAAGCGCCCTCGAAAAGACGATGGCGGCGCACTGGGAAACCTACACGCTGATGCGGAGGAAGTATGAGAACTTCGACACAAAAAACCTTGCAAAGTCTCTGGACGGCAGCAAGAGCCGAGACCCCGGAAGAGGGGCTCGCGTTCCTACAGCGGTGGGCGACGCACGAGAAGGAGCTGCTGGAGTCGGAGGGGGCGACGGACGCGCTGCTGCCGGTGGACGAGGCGCTCTCCCTGCTGGCGAGTCCGGAGGGTCAGGCGGAGGTGCTGGCAGCGGTGGAAGCGCCACCGACGTAGTCCGCTCCCGGCTGCCCGCGGAGGCGGCCAAGGTCGAAGCCGCGCAGCAGAAGGTCGAGAAAGCGCAAGCAGCGTTCGACGCATCGCTCGCGGAGAGTAAGGAGTTGCTGCGGCTGCGCACGGAGGCCATGGACCAGAAGAGGGCTGCCAACCTCGCGGGCGACATGGAGGCCGAGACCAAGGCTGACCATGCGGCGGCCAGGCACAACGAGCGAAAGCGTGTGGTGGACAAGGCCCGCATGGGCGTGGGCGAGGGGCTGAAGCATGACCTCACCGAGGCCACCAAGGCGCTCAAGGAGGAGGAGCTCCGGTCCGTCCCCATCGACTCGCTGGAGTTGGAGACGGCGCGTGGCGACCTGTTCACGGCTGAAGGCGAGCTTCAAAGCCGCAGCGCGGAGGCGGCCGAGATGGTGGCCGAGTCGGTGAAACTCAAGGCTTTGGTTACACAGGCGCATCAGCAAAAGCTCTACTCTGACGCGCTCGACCTGCAGCAGCGCGCAAAAACACTGAGTGACGACGCGTTCAAGATGGTCCAGGACGCGCAGAACGCCGACGCCGACGCCCGCCTCGCCCTCGAGCGGGCCGAGGCCCGGCCCCTGGTTGACGACGCGCCCATGACTGTCAGAGTGGCCCCTGCCACCGAGTTCGCCGACGAGCCGCCCGCGGAGGCGGCCAAGGTCGTTGACGAGGTGGAGGATATTGTCGACCCCGCTGCCCTTGCTGCGTTGCGCAACGCTGTTGCCGATGAGGTGCCCGCCGCGCCCGTCGCAGTCAAGGCCGGGCTCACCCCCGAGGGTCGTGTCGAAGCGCCGCCGGCCGCCGCCGACGAGGTCGTCGAGGCGGCTGCCGAAGCTGTTGCGCCCGCGGCCAAGGTGGCGCCGCCCGCCGCGAAGCCCCGGAAGCCCCAGGCCACCCCGCTGGAGAAGTTCACCCGTGAGCTGTCTGACGAGGAACGGCACTTCGTGGGCCAAGTCGCGGAGCGCCTGGAGGAGCTGTTCGCCGCGGTCAAGACCGTCAACATCTCCAACTTCCGGAATCTCGCTCCCGCGGACATGCCGGCTGACCGCGTGCGCGCGATCTATGACAAGCTCCGAGCGCTCGGTGTTCTGAAGAGAGGCAAGACGCGTGCACGCCTCGACGTCGACCCGGCAGAGACCGCGCGGCTCAAGGCGGTCATCGACTCGCTGCTCCACTACATGAGCCCCGAGGGCGTGCGGGAGGCGGCGGAGACGGCCGACAAGTTGGCCAAGCTCGACGCTGAGGCGCTGCGTATGCCGGAGACCATCGTCGATGAGGTCGTGCGCGACATCGTCGAGAAGATGGCACGCTACGCACCCGAAGACTACCTCGAGATGATCGAGGGCCGGGTCGACTACTACGGCTACCGCCTCAAGATTCTGCGCAAGGCGGCGTCGAAGCTCGACACGAAGATCAAAGCGACCGAGACCAGCCTGAAGAAGCTGCAGGACCGCGAAAAGCGCAGGCTTCGAGAGCGGTCGCTCCGCGTCTACAAGGAGGAGCGGGCGCGGCTGCAGGAGGCGATCGACGAGGTCGACGCCCGTAGCAACGCTGAGGCCGACACGGTCCTGTCGGTCTCCGGTGCCGCACCGCCTGCCGCGCCGCCTGCCACACCGGTGCGGGTGTCTGGGGACGTGCCCATGGGGGAGGGCGCGAAGGACCCGAAGGGCATGGTCTACTTCTTGAACACCGCCAAGGCGGTCTTGTTCGCTTTCCGGCGGGCTGACGCATCGACAGGGCTGCACGAGCTTTCGCATGTGCTGCGCCGCAGCCTGGGCGATATCCACATGCAGCGCGTGCTGTCCTGGGTCAACGAAGAACTCGCGAAGCTTAAAGTCGCCCCCGTCGTGCTTCGCCGCAGTGATGTCACCGGTCGGTTGGATTTCGAAGGTGCCGCTGCGTCTGTCATCGAGGCCGAGGAGCTTTTCGCCCGAGGATTCGAGCGTTTTTCTCGGGAAGGCGTTGTACAGAACTCTGCGTTGAAGGAAGCTTTCTCCGTCATGAAGCAGGTCCTGGCGCGCATCTACACCGCGATCGTTGGCAGCAGCATCGACGTTGAAATCAGCGAGGACATGTACAAGTTGTTCGACGAGATATTTGGCGCCAAGGCCGAGCTGAGGATTGAGGATCTCAGGCAATCTCAGCGCTACGTGACGCTGCAAAAAACCATGTCGAACGCTGGGAAAATGCGGTCAGACGCCCGCATCGCTGAGCAGCTGCCGATCGAGGACACTTTCGTTGCTAACCTGCGTCAGACTGCCTTCAGCGTGGCCGACTACCGCGCCCGCTATCGTGAGAGCAGAGAGGGCAGGTCGACGGGGCCTGGAGTGCAGCGGAAAGTCCAAGAGCTGCTGGGGCCGGTGTCTCGCCGTTACTTGACGACGCCTGAGATTGCCAAGATGGCGGACACCGGCGAGACCTTCTCGAACGCTCTCGCGGCCAAGAAAGTTGCGCGTGTTGTCCCTCTCCAGCTGTTGGACAAAGCCGCAGTCACTTTCGCCACGGGCGTGATGGCGGTAGCGCATGTCGCGCTCTTCGGAGATAACGCTCATCGCTGGGTGCAGGCGGTGCCTGTGTCGATGCGGGTCACGACGAGCGGCTTCGCTCGTGAATTCGAGTCGTTTATGGCGGAGCTGGGGGCGTTAGTCATCGACGTGAGCCGCACTTCGCAGTTGCAGCGGGCAGCTGCGTTCAAGCGGGTCATTCGGTATATGAACGGTGAGCAAGTCGCCCTGCAGACGGGTGCGCAGCGCGGTCAACGCTCTCGCTCCAACTTCGTCGACTCAGGGTTCCACTTCTTCCGCTTCATACAGGATCGCATCAGCAAGGCGAGCGAGCAGAGCCGTGTGGCTCTGGTAGAAGATACTGAGGAGGTGCTGCGGGAAATGACGGGTATTCCCCCCGAGAAGTCGTTCACCCACGGCGCGCTTAGCGGGTTCTTCAAGGGCTACAACGTCATCCCCGCAGCCAGAGTTGAAAAGAGCACCGACTTAACGTCTGGTCTGGTGCTCGATGAGGCCGCGGCGAGCACGTTGTCGAAGGTCGCACGAGAAAATGTCGGGGCCGCGGCCGAGCTTTCTGGCGAGGCGCTGACGGACATCCACTTCGCCTTGACGGGAACCGACCTCTCGTCTGCCGGGGTCTCCCCGCACGCACGGCGGCTTGGGGCGCTCATGGTGTTCTACGCAGACGGGGCGAAGATCACAAAGGAAGGTGTCGACTTCACGGTCACTGACCTGGGCCCCGTCAGCACGCTTGAGGCGCTGTTTCTGGGACATACGTTCAATAAGGACGGGGTCGTGCTGCACCTCCCCGGCATCGACACCGCGACCGCAGAGGGTTTCGAAAACCTCAGCAGCAAAGCTCGTCTTAGCACGCTGATTCTAATCGGGCAGAGCGGCTATATAGCCGGGTTGTTCGGTGACATGCACCGGACAGGTCTCAGCGTCGGGGCTGCTGACGCACGGGCCTACGCCCGGTACATCGCGGGGAACTCGGACCTGTTGACGCCCGCAGAGATTGTCAAGTCGAAGAAGCTGGCGGCCGCGTTCGGCCGCCATACGAAGCTCACCCTTTCGCCCGATAGCGTTGGTGACTACTACATTCCTTCGGTAGTCCGCAACAGCATGGCCGCCGCGCAAAAGCAGGGCCGGCGCATGGTGGGTCTGGATGGCAAGGAGAGTCCTTTCTTTGGGCCGTTGCAGTGGTATGGCGGCTACATGATGTCGACGCTTATCTTCGGCGGCTTAGTCGCACGGCAGTCGTTCAAGTTCATGAACACCATGGACCTTGCGTATGGCATCGGCCTTACCGCCGGAGGCGCCGAGGGGGTAGCTGCTGCCGCTCGTCTTTCCGCTTTGACCTTGCTGTCTGCGGTGGGCGCGGAGCGTGGGGCGGGGGCGGCAGAGGCCGCGCTGACAGTGGCCTCCCGCGCCACGGGAGTGGAGGCGCCTGCTGTCCTCTCTGAGAAGGTGTTCAAGGCCCAGTTGCGCTCGTGGGCTGCGAAGAAGACGGATGAAGCCGTCGCTGCGGTGACTCAGTTCTTTTCGCTGTCGAAGTACCGAGTAGAAGTCGGCCCCGTCTTGGACAACCAAGACTTTTTGTACGCCATTGGTGGTCGGGTCTACAACGCGCAGGATGTGCGTCGGACCTTCACGCGGGCCGGCATGTACAGCAACTCCTTCAAGGAGCTCAAGAATGTGCTGCGCGCTGACCGTGCACCGACATCGGTTGAGAAGCGCGCTGAGATGCTGGAGGAGGCCGCGCTCCCGGAAGCTAATCGTGAACTGGTCGAGTCGTCCGTGGACGCTGTCGCTGGGTTCTTCTCGGCCCAAGAGATGAAGAAACGGGGTCGTCGCTGGGGCAGCACTACCATGGAGCATGGCCTTGAGTCGGCGGACGCTTTTGCGGACCTGGAGCGTACTGGCGCCGCGATCACGCTGATGGAGTTCGGGTATGCCCCCGAGGATGCCGCCCGCCTCGTGGTCGAAGCCATGTACGACTACCGCGGGTCGATGGGTCCGAAGGATCGCCACTGGGTGCGAAGAATCGCCATGCCCTTCTGGTCATTCCGAAAGAATGCCAACGAGCAGGCAGCGAACCTTGCAGCCTCCCCCCAGGGTGCCTTTCGGATGATGGCTTTGAACCGAGCCATGCGCTTCGGGGCGGAGACGTTGACGTCGGTTTTGTATGAGGCGCTGCTGCAGCCCTACGACGTGAACATTACAGCGATGCCGCCCGCCGTGAAGGATATGTACTACGAGATGCGGCGGGTGCTGGAATACGGCTACGGCGATTCGGTCTCACCAAGGATCCTGAAAGAATACCGGGAAGCGCTGCCAGAAGGTCAGCAAGGTATCAGCGATGAGGAGCTGCTGGACCACTCTTTCCGCGGTTGGACTATCCGTGAAGGGTACAAGGGCTACCGCAGCGTGCCCGCTGACATCAAGATTGCCTTCCGGGCGTTGCTGGCCGGTAGGTCGACGGCGAACATCAGAAGTAACGGCACGATGTACAACCTGAACGCGACGTTAGCGCAGCGAAAAGTGCGCGACGAGTACGTCAAGTTGGGCGCGTCGATGGCAATAAGGGACTCCCCGAGCTCAAGCGGAGCCCCCGCGTGGGCCGCTCGCCGCCTGCTCGTCCAGGTTCCTATCCCGGTGCTGGATGCGAGCGTCCAAGAGATGATGAAACACACCTCGGGGGACTCCCTCTACGCGATGTTGCCTGACAGCTTCATCGGGTCGGCGGTAGACCAGGTTGGCAGTATGTTGATGGTCACCGCCGTGCTGTTTAACATGGGCAAAAAGGACAGTGCACTCAACGCGGCTGACTTTTCTAAGCTGCTGAACGCCCTCGAGCCGACGGTGGACTTCCGCGACTACGGTGGTCCGCACGGAGAGCTGCTCCACGCGACCGCTGCGGCACTCGCAGAGGGCGGAAAACCGAGGGTCCGGCTGTCCCCCATCATGGCCCGAATGATGGAAGGCACCCTCGGCGTAGAGCTCCCGCATGAGGGAGAGCGTCCCACCCAGTCAGGTGCAGCTTCCGCATTCCGGCAAGCCACCAAGGTCGCGACGCGGGTCGCTGCGGGGTCGCCAGCGGGCACCGTCTTTGCGGGCGAGGCGGCGGGAGGCATGCGCTCACGCATGTACTCAACAGCGCGTCATGTGCAGGTGGTCGATGGAAAGCGAGAGGTGGTCCCCTATGACTACTTCTTGCACAGCGCGGAGTTCGTCAAACCAGGCAGCGAGGGGAAGGTGGCCTACGTGCCCTACCTGTATGGGGCCTCTGCGTTGACTTTCCCCATCACTCCGTCAGGTCAGTTCAACAAGTTCCTGCTTGACCGCTTCGGCGACAGCCCTCTGGAGCGCAGCCTTATGGCGGACGGGGACACGATGAACTTCTTGCTGAACTTGGCTATTGAGACAGCGAGGACGCTGGGGGTGAGGATGGACACGGCTGATTATGATTATGCTGCCGCGGTTGACAAGCCGCGGGATCCCATCGAATAATGATATGCTTGCGCGGCAGGAGCGTTTAGATGTCTGATTTCAGCGTAGATGGGTGGGGTCGATCAGGGTTTGCGGCCGTCGATGGGGCTTCATTGACCACGAGTTTCACGGCGCATGCGGTCGGAAAAGACGCGAGCGTCCACCGCTCGCAGGGCGTGCCTGACGATGGGCAGCTCTTCGACATCTTGTTTGAGCTGACCGCGATGTCAGCGACCGCGCCGTCACCAACAAGTCTCACCTTCTACGTCGCTCGCGACGCCGCGGGGACGCAGCCTCTGACCGACGCTTTCACTGTCAATATCGTTAAGGCGCTGCTGGCAGCCGCGGTCACCGGTGGCGCTCGCACCCGCTTGAAGGTTGACTTCCACAGCATGTCTGCGCAGGGCGCCAATGGGTACAACACGCTCTACGTCATCGCCAAGGTCGATCAGGCGACCGCGACGGGCACGGTCTACCTGAACTGGCGCGCATAGGTCAGTCGCCGGTAGCCTGCGATGACCAAGAAGCGTTCCCGAAGTTGACCTGCTCCGCGATGAGTTCGAGCTGCGCATCCGCGACCTCCATGGCGGCAACGTCTGGTCGCTCAGCGTGGATAATATCCTCGTAGATATCGCGACGCATGCACACGCACGCGGTCGCGATGCCGTCGATGCGCTTGCTCCGGGTGACGCCGCGCGCTGCGACCTCCAGCCAGCCTCGGGCACCCCAGCGGGGCACCACTTCATCGTAGATGAAGCCGAGCCTTTCGAGGATGTTGCGCAACGCGTAAGGCTCGAAGCAAATCTCTGTCCACCGGTCATTGTCGTCGTCCCAGCGCCCGACCCAACCACTGCCCGGCATTCCTTCTACGAGGGCGACCCGGCTGCCCCAGAAGCGATGCCGGTTCATAGCCGCCCAGGAGGCGGCCCCCAGGAAGGCATCCCGTGCCCGGTCGGAGTCGGACGAGCCATCGCGGATCGCCTGGATGAGGTACTCGATGGGGTCTCGCGTTGGCGAGGGCACCCCGATGGTCTCGCATACCGCCCGTGCGAGGTCAATGGATGCGACGTAGGCGGCCAGCCGCCCGCCGACCGCGGTGTTGGTGATGCCAGCGTAGCTGTCCCTCCGCTTTTCGAACTCTGCGCGGAACTGGTCCCAGATGCCGTGGTGGAAGACCAGGTACTCGACCACCTTTCGGCCCAGATGACCGTAGTGCCCATAGAGCCGGCCACGGACCGTGTTGGCGACGATGCCCGCTGTCCGTGCAGGCCCCGCGATGGGAGCGCCTTGCAAGGCCAGCACGCGGGCGCGGGTACCACCGTCATTGGTGAAGGAGGTCAACCGCTGCTCGCCGGTGGAGAGGAGCACGGTGTTCCAGGTCAGAATCTTGTCGACACCTTGCAGTGTGCCGCGGCCCTTGCCCTTGCCGGAGCAGAAGTCGTAGAGAGTGTCAGCCACTCGCTTGGGGTTTTTGACCCGCTTTGTCTCGTCAAGGATGAGAGGGAGGCTGTGCAAGAATCCCGCTGCGCGCTCGACCCAGACCTTGGTCGTATCCCACGAGTAGATGAAGCCTTCGTCGTCGTCGTCAGCGGGGTAGCCCCAAACCGACGCGGCGACCCGGAGCGCCGTGGTCTTGCCCGACGAGGTCTCGTTGCTCCAGTCGACCGCGTAGTTGGAGCACTTGACGATGTGCTGCAGGACCGACGCGACCGATGCGTAAATGGCCAGCATGGCGAGCGGATGGTCGCGCAGAATCTCAACGATGCCGAGCCACTCCTCCCAGGTCCCCCCCACCTTCAGGCTCTTCATGATGGGCTCCATGCCCTCCATGGGGAACAACGTCAGTTCGGGGTGCGTGCTCAGTTTGATGTGACCGTCTGGCAGCAGGAACGAGCCGTTGCGCTGCCAGCCCAGGCGAGTCGAACCGACGGTCAGAGGAATCTTGTGCTGATTGATGTCTTCAAACGCGGTCAACCAGCGGACGACGTCATGGCAGGTAACAGAGGTCACGGGGGCGCCTGCGTCGATAAGGCCGGTGAGCTTGCGAGCGTCCAGAAGCACGCTGCGCTCGACGGTGTGCGCCCGCCAGGAAGGTTCGCCCTTTCCCGGCCCCGCTGACTCCACCCACATGACCTCGACTTGCATGTGTCCGCTCTCGGCGTCACGACCCCGGCGCGTGATAATGATGGGGGCAGAGCAAATCTTCTCGCGACGAGAAGACCCGTCTTCAACGTCGAGCACTACCGAGTAGACGCCGCCGAGGTCGACGTCAAAGCCGCCAGGAATCATCAGCCCCGGCAACCCTTTTGACAGATAGTCCGGCAGCGACTCCGAGAGCAGGTTCTGCAGGTTCAGTTGGTCGATCATCCCGCGGTTCCGCTGCTGCTTCGCTCGTCGCCGCGCGCCCTTGATGCTCTGCAGGATTGCCTTTGACTTGCCTGAGAGACCTCGCACGGAGGCGATGATCGCGAAGAGGCTGTCGCACTGGAACTCGTTTTCCTCCCAGACCTCGGCCAGAGCTTCAATCGCGTCTAACGTGAAGAAGGCAGAGAAGGCGCCTGCCCGGTCGGCTGGCGCGGCTGCTACAAGGTCATCTGTAAGTTTTTTAAGGTCATCGAGAATGTTGGTCGTTGCGCTGTCAGGCACGTCAGTCGCTCCCAGCCGTGAAGGTTGTCAGTGTAGCGAGTCAGAGCCTACCGGGGGCCCAGCGGGCACATATGGTTGGCGATGACACCCGCGACCTCGTCCATGTTCAAATCTTCCATCGGGGGCAGACCGAACTGTACGTCGTGGAGGGCCTGAATCAACCCGTCGATGCCATGCTTCTCAAGCTCCTTGCTTACCACCGCCTTCATTGACCGGAACTTGCCGCCGCGGCGGCGCCCAGCGGACGGTTCCTCCGGTGGTAAAAGCAGCCGGGCATGGAGAGCCACACCCCCGAGAGTCGCGGGATCCGCCACGCGCACAGGGGTCAAGGTGTCGGACTCTCGGTTCTTCCAGCCTGCGGCCCAACAGGACAGAAGCGCCCGACGCACGGGGTCTTCCAGCCGGTCATCGGGTTCCAGGTAGGGGTTGCCGCTCAAGAGAGCTCCGGAGGAGAATGCAGCCCTCCCCTTGCGATTGGCCTGCCAGCCATCTTCCCATGCCTTCTTCTCAGGGTTCGCGCTGTAGGGGTTGCCGCTCCCTTCCGGGGCAGCCCCGCCGTCGTCGATAAGCTCCGCAATGAGGGCGGCGGGACGGTCGTTGCTGTCGTCGGCACAGACCGGCCGCACGGGGAGCGGCAAGGTCGGGGGCAGCTTACGCTCGCTCCGCGGGGTCTGAGGCGGCGGCGGCGGGGTCTTCCTTTTCACCGGTGTCTTCTGCGTCGGCGCCGGGTCGGCAACGATCGACGGGGCGACCTCCTCGATCTTCTCAGCCACGACCGGGGCAACGGTCTTCTTCTTCCTGGGCGGCGTGGTCACGCGGGTGCCCATGTCGATGACGTTCCACCCGTCGGGGATGGTGGTCGGCCGCGTCGTAGACACCATCAGCACCGTCTGAGGTACGCCGCCCAGCGCCACCAACGCTTCGCTGAGCGTGTCGGGGTCCCAGCCACGGTCTTCAGGGATGATGACGGACAGGGGCATGGAGGCGGCTTCGTCCAGCACGGCGCAGAGGGCAGCGAGAACGGCCACACGCTGACCTTCCGACAGTCCGACCTTGAGGAATCGGTCCTCGCCCTCACCCGTGTAGAGCCCGTAGTAGAAGACGTCACGGCTGTCTTCAGCGACGATGACGCCGAAGTCCCACCTGTCGGGCAGGTAGGCACTGACCTTGTCGCAGAAGGCGGTGGTGCGCTCCGCGAGGATGGCCGTGACCGCCTTCTGAGCAGCGATCTTGACGCTGCGGAAGACCTCGGCTTCTGCCGTTGCTTCCGCCACCCGGACCGCGGCGGCGTCCATCTGTGACCATTGGCCGACTTGCTCCTTGATCGTCGCCAGCCGCTCGCGGGCGCCTTCCAGCTTCTCTGCGATGTCTTCCAACGACACATCGGAGACGGCTGGGGCATCGGCGGGCAGCTCGGCACGGTCAGCCGCGAGTTGTCGAATCTGGCGCTGTGTCATCTGAAGCGTTGTCGCGGCCGCAGACTTCGTGGCGATCAACTCCTGCACGAGGTCGGCAGCGTCGGCATAGTCCTGCACCTTCTCCTGATAGAAGGACAGGCAGGCAGCCAGATGCTCCCGCCCGATGTCACTGGAGCAGATGGGGCAGGCATCGAAGCCCTCCTCATCGGCCCACACAAGGGCCTCGACGGCGCCAGCGCTACCAGTCTCCTCTGTGGTCGTGGCGGCAGCAAGCTGGGCGAGCGCGACTTCAGCCTTGGCAACCTTCTTTTCGGCCGCCGCCTCTTCGCCTCGGAGGCCGCTAATCTGCTCGTCGATGTGTGAACGGCGCTCGGCAGTGCTGGCGCTGGCGGCGATGCGCACGGCGTCGTTGTATAGGCCCTGGAGCTCATCGACCTGGGCTTTCTCTGCGAGCGCATCTTCCATCTTGACGCGAGCACCCAAGCTCTGCCCGAGGTCTTCGCGCAGCTTCCGGTTGGCGGCAGCCATGGCGTTCTGGGCGCGCATCTGCTTGTCCGCCAGGCCCGCGGCGGCCACCAGCCTGTCCACCGGGGCGATGTCACCCAACGACTCGGTCAGTTCGTTGTACTTCGTCAGGTGGCTGCCCAGCTGCTCATTGATGTCTTCGTCGGCGAGACCGACACAGACCCACGCGAGGAACTGACCTCGCGCCTTCTTCGGAGTCGCGGTCAAGACCTCGCGGACCTCGCGGACGGGAAAGTGGGGACTGTTCTCCTTCGAAGCGTGAGGCACGACCCACTTCGGCTTGATGTGCGTCGGGGTCTTGATACGGGTGCCTTCCCGCTGGGTGTACCACTCGCACGCCTCGCCGTTGCTCAGCGTGACCCGAGCGGTCAGGGGCGCACCGTCGTAGCCGCGCTGGTAGGCGGCACCCAGCAGCAGGCTGGTGTCGCTGGTGACGGCGCGGCCAGAGAGGTCATCGACCGCGCCGCTGATGGCGAGCGCGACGGCCTGGGGCACAGCGCTCTTGCCTGAGCCGTTGGCGCCCAGAATAAGGTTCTTAGCGCCCAGATCGAAAGACCACGACTGCCCGTCAGGGCTCTTCAGCGTTGAGGTAACAGTCAGGGGTCGAATGGGGTCTGTCATGTTGTTGCTCCGATTGTCACGTTGGGGAATGTTGCGTTGAGGACATGCTGAAGGTCCTCGGTCTTGTAGTTCCAATAGGCGTGCTTGGGGTGTGCGCCGGGACGGTCGACGGGGGTGAAGAATATG
>TARA_R110002126_G_scaffold97190_8_pt1 | contig 17054 bp, 12 predicted proteins | sample TARA_R110002126 | Tara Oceans TARA_R110002126 (sample SAMEA4397536) | marine metagenome | biome: Polar Biome; feature: [DCM] deep chlorophyll maximum layer (ENVO:01000326); material: water (ENVO:00002006), including particulate matter (ENVO:01000060) such as... | depth 30 m
ACCAGCCGAAACCCAGACCGACAAAATGTTCCGCTTGCGCGGCAAAGGGGTGCAGTCGGTGCGCGGTGGCGGCGTTGGCGATCTGGTTTGCAAAGTGGTGATTGAAACACCGGTGAACCTTAGCGACAAGCAGAAAGAGCTGTTACGACAACTTGAAGATACCATGGGCGGTGAAGGTGAAGCCAAACACCGACCCAAATCAAAAGGTTTTTTTGATGGTGTAAAAAAATTCTTCGATGATTTAACCGGTTAACTAAACATAAAACCACCCTCGGGTGGTTTTTTTTTCAACTACCGATACAATTAGCAACATGGGTACACTTGGTGGCCATGCTTTAATAAGGATTTTGATATGTTGAAGAAGTTTTCGCTGGCTGTGGTAGCCGCTCTGGTTGTCGTATCCTGCGCCCAATCACCAACGGGTCGCAATCAGATTATGCTGTTTGATAGCAAGCAATTGAGTACGATGGGCGAGCAGACTTTTGAAACGATGAAAGCGGAAACGCCGATCAACAAAGATGTCAGAACCAATGATTATGTGCAATGTATTGCCAGTACCTTGTTGCGGGTAACACCGGACGAGTACCTGACCAACACCTGGGAGGTTGTGGTATTTGACAGTGAACAGGTGAATGCTTTCGCCTTGCCTGGCGGTAAAATAGGGGTGTATACCGGCTTGCTGAACGTTGCCGAAAATCAGGAGCAGTTAGCCGCAGTCATTGGTCATGAAATAGCCCACGTTATAGCCAGCCACAGTAATGAGCGCTTATCTACCAATCAGTTTTTACAGCAAGCTCTGGCCCTGGGTGACGCTGGTACTAAAGCTTACGGGGTGAGGTATCAGCAGGAGCTTATGGCTGCATTAGGTGTCAGCTCGCAGTTGTTTGTAACGCTTCCATTTAGCCGCACTCATGAATCAGAAGCAGATATTATCGGTCTGGATTTAATGGCCAAAGCAGGTTTTGAACCACGTCAGGCGGTTAACTTGTGGCAGAATATGGCAGCAGCCAACAATAATAACACGCCACAGTTTTTATCCAGCCACCCGCTACCGGAAAATCGGATAGCGGACCTGCGGGCCAAAATGCCTGCGGCAATGTCGACCTTTAATGAGCGTAAAAATGCAGGGCGCTTACCAGCATGTAAGCGTTAACTAAAGCAGTAGTTGGCGTCAGTATATTTTACAAAAGTATAAGCTTTGACAGTGGTTCTTAAAGTAAACGGCGCTAGATCAAAGAATTACAGCTTTGGTTTAAATTTTGCATAATTTTTTATAATATTCAGTATGAAGCTGACGAATGGAATAAGGGTGATAGAGTCTATGGACAATAAGGATATCAAAGCGGTGAGTGGCCGCCGTAAGTTTTTAGTTCGGGCGGGTATGGGATCGTTGCCAGTGTTAATAGCCCTTAAAAGCAAAGGTGCCTGGGGTTATAGCACCCAAAACTGCAATTTAAGTGCGACTGATTCAAAAATGCGTTCAGTGCAGCCTGACCAATTTGAAGCATGCGAGTCTCAATTTCTATCTCATGGTAATGCGAAGCAGTATTTTAAGACTGGTCCTGGAAATGGAAGTGAACGTAAGGGCTATTTTCATTCTGCCTCGCCTAATTATCATAAATATGCCAGCCATACTTACACTCATGGTATTGTTACTATTAATGAAAAAACGTTATTCAGCGAGATTTTTGCTGGTGGCTTTGATGGCACATTACAAGACGCTGTAGAGAAAGGCCCCAGCTCACTGATTCGGGACAGTGCTTCACTATTTTTACACTCTCTTTTTTACTATGACCAGGCGATTTATCCTAAGCCGGAAGCTTTTGTAAAAGCTTACGATAACGCAATGTTTTCTGGTAATACTGATGAGCTTGCTTCTGTACTGCAAATGTATATTAAAAATTAATTGATGTTGTCTGAAGATCGGACTATCAATTATGCTGCCTGGCTAACGCAAGCCAGGCAAAGTTTAGTGCATGAGCAACATATTAGTAGGTCCCGTTTTTCGGCAGATAATACTGCTGTCTGTTTTGATAATATCAGTTATGCTACCACCAAGGTGTTATCGGAACAGTCTGCTGAGCAGGAGTAAGCTTGCCGCTTTTTTCACTATTGACGCCGCCGTTCTCGGTGCGTATCGCCACTGACAGCCCTACGTTATTTCAAGATTTATCGGCACTATATTCGCCGGACGTACTGCGTTCAGCGCCATGTGCTGAGCATATTTACGATTTTCATATCGATTATAAACGCCACTTCAGCGGTAAAAGCCGGCCTTATCATTTTCGAACGGGCAGTGAGCATTTCCGGATGGCCGATGCCGACCAGCTCATCCCGACCTTTGAGTGGGGGCTGAATTGGTGCGTGTCAGCTTATCAGCAGCAATTTCTGGCTATTCATGCTGCTGTTCTGGAAAAAAATGGTAGAGCGTTGATTATGCCGGCACCGCCAGGCAGTGGCAAAAGCACGCTGTGCGCGTTGCTGATGTTACAGGGCTGGCGCTTATTATCGGATGAGATGTGCCTGATTGATCCACTCAGTGGACTGCTGCAACCTTATGTCAGACCCGTTAGCCTGAAAAATGCGTCAATTGACGTTATTGGGCAATATCATCCTGAGATAAAGGTGTTTCATCGCACACCCGATACCGAGAAGGGCACGGTAGCTTATTTACGGCCGTCGGATATTAGCTGGCAAGACGCCAATCTTTGCGCAAAACCTGCCTGGATTGTTTTCCCTGCCTACCAGGCTACGGCTGAGCCTGTGGCGTTATTTGAGATGCCCAAAGCCGATACATTGCTTTACCTGGCGCAAAACAGCTTTAATTATGCAGTATTTGCGGCAGAAGGTTTTAGCATGTTAAGTCAGCTGGTAGAAAACACCGTTAGCTATCGGCTGGAATATAGTGACACGGAGCAGATGCTGCAAGCCGTGGAGCAAATACTGTGTTAGTTCCGTTGCCAATTGCGTGTTTTAGAGACCCTGAGGCCTTTGCGGCAAACGCCACGGCCGCATGCTGGACAGATCTGCTGCAACAGGCGCGTAGTCTGGGTTTGACAGCGCAGTTGCATGCATTGTTTGCTCGGCATCAGTTGTTGCAATCGCTACCTGAAACCGTACAAAAGCACTTCGCCTGGGGCTGGCGTTACTATCAGAAGCAGCGAGCTAGCTTGTTTTACGAATTAATGCAGCTTGAACCAGAGCTGGCGCAAACGGACTATCCTTGTGTGTTGCTAAAAGGTGCAGCATATCAGGCGCTAGGACTGACTGTCAGCGATGGCAGGCTGTATTCGGATATCGACTTGCTGGTAAGTCGGTCACAGTTGAACGACTGCAAAGCCAGGTTATTTTTTGCGGGTTTTTTTGAACCAGCCATCTCGGCGTACGATAAACACTTTTATCTTGAGCTATCGCACGAAAACCCGCCGCTCTATCATTTAAAGCGGGCTACTGCGTTGGATCTGCATTTTGCCTTATTTCCTTTGGCTGGTCGCAAGCAACTGCAGACAGAGTTAGTATTTGCCAGTGCCAGTAAAATAGCCGGTTCGTGTTTGCATGTTCCCAGCCTGAGTTATTTATATATTCACGCAGCTATTCATTTCTTCTGGCAGGAAGAGCAGCATAAATTAGTCAAAGATTTAATTGATTTAGATTTGCTTTATGGCCAGCTGGCAGAGCAAAATTTATTACTACAACTACTCAATGACGCGGAACAGTTTGGTGCACTGGAGCCGACCGTCAATACGCTGCTGTTAGTACAGCGTTTATTCAAGCGCTCTTTACCAGCAGAGGTTACTGTAATACTGGCTAGCAGCCCTTACCGACGCAGAACGGCACGGGCTTTAGTGCTATGGCAATTAAGCCGTGGTACCCGCGCCAGCGTGGCTGGGGCGCTCTGGTATTTGCGGGGGTATCGCCATAAAATGCACTGGCGAGCGCTATTACGCCATATCTGGGTAAAAGGCAGACTGGCCTGGCAGCAACGAGGCCGGCAAAGCCAGGGGGCAGGTTAGCCGGGCTCAGGGTGAGTCATAACATTATCTGTTTTGCGCAGCAAAATAATGCTGCTGGCGACCAGTAGTAAAATTAAACAATAATAACTGTGACTCACCACCTGCCAGGGCGAAATACCAAAGCTTGCACCCAGCAATAATGCCTGGGCGCCATAGGGTACTAAACCCTGACTGATACAGGCAAAAATATCCAGCAAACTGGCGCTGCGCCTTGGCGTGATCTGATGCTGCTGGGCTAAGTTTTTGGCCACGTCACCGGTTAACACAATAGCCACCGTATTATTAGCAATACACAGGTTGCTGCTAAAGGCCAACGCGGCTATTGCCAGCTGTTGTGCTTTATTACCTGCCAGCTTGAGCTTGCCGGTAATGCGTTGGATTTTTGCTGAAATCCAGCTAAGGCCGCCTTGCTGTTTAATAAATTCACTTAAACCACTGACCAGCATCGCCAGCAGGAAAATCTCCTGCACGCTGGCAAAACCGGTTGCGATATCTTTACCTAAGCCGGCCAGTTGGTAGTCAGCAAATATGCTGCCCTGAACCGCCGCCAATAGAATGCCAAGCACTAACACAACAAACACGTTTAACCCCAGCACGGCAAGTACCAGGATAGCAGCATAGGGCAGCACGCCGGTCCAGCTGAAATCAGCGGCGGCGACCGGTGCGGTAGAGCTGGTTAGCACCGTATATAACAGCAACGTCAGCACGGCGGCTGGCAGCGCGATTTTTATATTCTCTTTAAACTTGTCAGCCATCCTGGCGCCCTGCGTGCGGGTGGAAGCGATTGTGGTGTCAGAGATAATGGATAAGTTATCGCCAAACATTGCACCACTAAGCAGCACTCCTGCCACTAACGCATTGTCCAGATTGGTCTGAGTGGCCAGGCCGGCTGCTATGGGCGCCAGTGCGCCGATGGTGCCCATTGAGGTACCCATCGCTGTAGAAATCAGGGCAGCGATAATAAATAAGCCAGGTAATAACCATTCAGCCGGCACCACACTGAGCCCTGCATTGACGGCAGCATCAACGCCACCGGTCGCCGTTGCCACACTGGCAAAGGCACCCGCCAGCAGGTAGATCAGACACATGGTGATAATATTCTGATTGCCAGCGCCTTTTATCAGCACGTCGATCGATTGTTGCAGTGGCGCACGGTGCAGCCAGATAGCCAATATAATGGCCGGAATGATGGCGACATGGCCTGGCAGCTGATAAAACGCATAGTCAATTTGCTGGGCCTGGAAGTACAAACCACTACCTAAAAACAACAGTACAAACAGTAGTAAAGGAATAAGTGAGCGTTTCGCACCAGGCGGGCTTAGCGGGTTAACCATGATTTACCTCTTCAAAACGGCTGAGAACTATATAGATGGCCAGACGTCTTGTCAATATTTGCAGGAACTGCTGGTATCAGGTGACTAACTTAGGGTATTTTGATGAAAAATCCTACCATTTTCAGTGCTGCTAAAGCCTGGCTATCGTCAAAAAGGGTATTGCAATGTCTGAGCAAAAAATTATAAAAAGCCGCCGGTTCCTGCCCTTTTTCCTGACGCAGGCTCTGGGCGCATTTAACGACAATGTTTTTAAAAACTCGTTGATGTTATTACTGGCGTTCACCGCAGCCAGTGCACTGCCCTGGAGTACAGATGTCACCATGAACCTGGCTGCAGGTTTATTTATTCTGCCCTTTTTATTATTTTCAGCAACCGCAGGCACCCTGGCAGACAGTATGTGTAAAACCAGACTGGTCCGCGTGCTGAAACTGACTGAAATCATCTTAATGCTGTTGGCCGCCGCCGCATTTTATTTGCAGCAATACTTATTATTACTGGGCTTATTGTTCCTGATGGGAACGCAATCTGCCTTTTTCGGGCCAGCTAAATACGCCATATTGCCGCAGTTATTAAGCAATAAAGAGTTATTGGCAGGCAATGCCTGGGTAGAAATGGGAACCTTTATTGCCATTTTACTGGGCACGATTGTCGGTGGTTTATTAGTCGGGGTGCCATACGCTTCGCTATGGATTGGCGGCTTGCTGATAGTGTTTGCGGCATTGGGATATGCCGCCAGTAAGGCGATGCCGGTGGTTGGTCAGGTAGATAACGCAGAGCGTTTTAAGTTTGCGCCGTTTAAGCAAACATTGCAGACCATTAAAATAAGCTATGCCAACCGCACGCTGTATTTGTCAATTATGGCCATCAGCTGGTTCTGGTTTTTAGGTGCCAGTTACTTAACGCAGTTTCCTAACTTTACTAAAACCGTGCTGGGTGGTGACAATACCGTGGTCACCGCTTTGTTGGTGGCGTTTTCAGTAGGGGTGGGTATAGGGTCAATGTTATGTGAGCGTTTATCGGACAACCGGGTTGAGCTGGGAATGGTACCACTGGGCTCTATCGGCCTAACGCTATTTGGTTGCAGCTTATATTTTAGCGCGCCGCAGTTGATATCCGCAGAGCTGCTTAGCCTTGGGGCGTTTTTAAACAGTGGTTATGGCTGGTGGGTATTGGTTAATTTGACCTTAATTGGCGTATCAGGCGGCCTGTTTATCGTGCCGTTATATGCACTACTGCAAAAACGGGCTGAGCCTGCTCAGCGGGCCAGAATGATCGCTGCAAATAATATTTTCAATGCGCTATTTATGGTAGTTAGCGCACTTGCCGGTATTGTGTTTTTAGCGGTGTTGGGGCTAACCATACCGCAGTATTTCTTAATTCTGGCCATTATGAATGCGGTAGTGGCGATATACGTGTATAGCCAGGTGCCGGAATTTGCTTTGCGGTTTGTGATTTATTTGCTTAGTCATACTCTGTACCGGGTTAAAAGCCAGGGCCTGGAACATATTCCCGAAGACGGAGCTGCGGTATTGGTAGCCAATCATGTCAGCTATGTTGATGCCATGCTGATCGCCGGAGCGGTGCGTCGCCCGGTGCGCTTTGTGATGGAAAAGGCTATTTATGATTTGCCCGTTGCCAACTGGTTATTCCGTGCGGCGCGAACCATTCCGATTTGCAGCAAGCAAAAAGATGAACAGGTATACGAGGCCGCTTTTATTGCAATACAGCGTGAGTTGGCAGAAGGCAATCTGGTGTGTATCTTCCCGGAAGGCCGCCTGACTAAAACCGGCGAGATGGATAACTTCAGACCCGGCATAGAGCGGATTATTGCCGAAAGCCCGGTGCCGGTAGTGCCTATGGCACTGCAGGGACTGTGGGGATCGTTTTTCAGTCATCATGGCAAGGGGGCTTTTAAGCTAAAGGGCCGGTTATGGTCTAAGATTAGTCTGCACGCCAGCGAGGCTGTACCGGCACCTGCAGTTAACGCTGCAGAGTTGGAGCGACAGGTGCGGTTATTGCGAGGAGATAGCAAGTAGTGAGGTTTTTCTAAGGCAAAAATCACATCAGGACGTGTATCACGAAAATTCGTATATGGATTTATGGAGATACACCATGAAAAAGCTATTCACGCTGACTATTGTTGCAGGGATTGCTGTAGCAATTAGTTATGCAATTTACACTGACAAAGGACATCTTACATCGCTATTGGCCGGGCCTGTAAAGCCTGCTGAAGCCAAAAGCTACCTGCCAGAAATTTCACCGGTTGGTGCTACCTTACTTGAGGGGTTAGGAAGCTACAGTGTACCGGTTAGCACAGAAAACCCTAAAGCACAGCGTTGGTTCGATCAGGCGCTGATGCTGACTTATGGCTTTAATCACCAGGCTGCTGAGCGCTCTTTTCTGAAAGCCATTGAACTGGATCCAAAATGTGCAATGTGCTGGTGGGGCGCGGCGTTAGTGCTGGGCCCTCACGTTAATGCCGGTATGGACCCCGCCAACAATCTGGCTGCATGGCAACGTTTGCAGGCTGCGCTGGGTTTAGCCCGACATGCTAAGCCATGGGAGCAGGCATTTATCAACGCGCTGGCGGCCCGCTATGTCGAAAACCCCGCCTCTGACCGCTCGGTGCTGGATAAAGCCTACGCTGTCGCCATGGCTGATGTGGTAAAGAAACTGCCGGATAACCTGGACGCAGCAACCCTTTATGCAGAATCAATGATGAATCTGCAGCCCTGGGCATACTGGGACAGTGAGGGGAATCCCGTTGGAGATACCGCAAAGATACTGGAGGTATTGGAAAGTACTATCGCCAGAAATGCCGATCATGCAGGTGCGTTGCATTTATATATACATGCCGTTGAAGCGTCGAACGAGCCTGAGCGAGGAGCGGTTGCTGCAGATCGTTTACGCACCCTAATTCCCGGATCAGGGCACCTGGTGCATATGCCCGCTCATATTTATGCACGTGTCGGCAGATGGCACGACGCCGTTGTCGCTAACCAACGGGCTATCGAAGCTGACAATAACTATCTGGTGGCTTGCCGGCCAGGCCCTGGCGTATATCCTTTGGGTTATGTGCCGCACAATCATCATTTTCTCTGGTTTGCTGCCACCATGACCGGTAACAGTAAAGTCGCGCTGGCAGCTGCAAACTCTACTTCCGAGCGAACAAGTGATCCCCAGCTAATGCGAATGGCTGGGATGGAGGCCATGCAAAATTTCGCGGTAACCCCCTTATTCGCGAAGGTGCGCTTTGGCCAGTGGCAGGAAATTAAAACCATACCTGCACCCGCAGCTGATTTACCCTATATGGATGCTATCTGGCATTATGCCCAGGGCATGGCGGCGCTGCGAACGGATGACATGATAGCGGCAACTACGCACCTTACAGCGCTGCAAACGTTGAGCGAAGATCCGGCGATAGCGGCGATGAAAGTATGGAACAGATACCCCCTTAGCTACGGTGTGTCGGTAGCGAGGAACATGTTAGCAGCTGAGCTGGCCTGGGCCGAAAATAAACCGGAAAGTGCGTTTAATGCATTGCAACAGGCTCTGCAGATAGAAGATGAACTGCCCTACGACGAACCACCCGCCTGGCACGCGCCGGTGCGGCAAACATTAGGTGCCATGCTGTTAGAAGCAGGAAGGGCCGCTGAAGCCGAACAGGTTTACCGTAGTGAATTGAAGCGTAATCCTGAAAATGGCTGGTCGTTATTTGGCCTTGAGCAGGCATTGCGGGCCCAGGATAAAACGGTGGATGCTGATAAAGTTGCAGTAAGATTTAAACAAGCCTGGTCACACGCTGATGTCACGTTGACCTCATCCCGGCTGTAAGCAGTTAGTTTGCAGCTGGCAGCGACGAAAAGTCTGCTGCCAGCTGCGCTGTATTCAGGGGGGCTTTCCAGTAACCTGCCATCCTGCCTTGGGGATCAAGCAAGACAATGGCCGTAGAATGCTCAATACTATAATTCTCGCCGGGCAGGGCCGGAATACGAACCTGCGCCAATCCCATACTGTCCAGTAACTTACTGAGGTGTTCAGGTTTACCCGTCAGGCCAATTCACTGCGGCTGAAATAAGCCCAGATACTGTTTCAGGCTGGCTGATGTATCACGCTCAGGATCAACCGTAATAAAAACAACTTTGTGTTGTCTGTTGCCGCTCATTTGTTGTTCGGCAGCTTGCAACTGCCCAAGTGTTAGAGGACAGATATCCGGGCAGTAAGTAAAACCTGAAAACAGTATTGTCCAGCTTCCTTGTAAATCAGCGTTACTAAAAGTATTGCCATGCTGATCCTGCAGTTCAAAGTTTACCAGCGGTCGGGGCTCGTTTAAAACTATGGCGTACTGCAATGAAAGTTGATGGTCTGGCTTCGAACAGGCGCATAGGAAAAGTAAGCAGAGCAGGGGGATCATCGGTTTATGTATCATCTGAACCTGTCACGTATAACAGCGAGTTTATTTACTTCAGTATTGTTAGCGAACCGTATTATAGCAAGGAGGCTTTTAAGCTAAAGGACCACTGGTTGTTAAAAGTGCAGTTAGTTGTTGTTGTGTGGTGAGAAGCGTTAGCGAACACTCAACTGTCAGGTTGGTTTACAAAGGTACCATTTTTATTTGTATTGTTTTACTGACAGCTCCAACCTGGCCTTAGTGGTAACTAGCGTTGCTTGGTTGGTTAAAAATCAGGCACATAAATTGCCTCTTGCACATTAAGTAACCAGTCGTGGCTACTAATAATAACAAGCGACAAGGATCAACCTATGAAAAATGCTAAAGCACTGTGCTGGATAAAAGGCGTTGTACTCAGTTTCGGTTTTGCTTTGTTTACGCTGCCAGCATCTGCGACCCTCTTTTCTGATATTTATATTTTTGGAGACAGCTTGTCTGACACTGGTAATACCGCGCAGGCAACCGGCAACATCCTCGGTGGACCTGCAGGCTATGGCAGTAACCGACGGTTCTCTAATGGTATTCTGTGGCATGAGTATCTTTCCAATGAACTCGAGTTGCCTACCACCAGCTCAGCATTTGGTGGCAACAATTATGCCTATGGTGGTGCTCAGATTGATGATGCCGGCGGATTCTCCGCTGGAGTATTAACTCAGTATGATCAATATCTTGAAAATCTTGGGGCCGATCCCTTTGACTCCGAGGCGTTGTACATCGCCTGGGCTGGTGGTAATGATATGCGGGGCTTAGTTCGTACAGCAGATCCTTTTGCCGCTATAGCTAGTGCTATTTCGGTATTTCAGGGGCTGTTAAGCGATATGATCTTCCGCGGGGCGACTACTTTGTTGGTGCCCAACTTACCTGATCTGGGATCAATACCTGAGTTCAGGACAACTGCAAATGCGGCTAACGCAAATCTGGTTAGTGTCACGTGGAATCAGCTGTTAGAACAAATGTTGATTGATTTGGCCAGACAAAGCTCTGCACAAATTTATATGTTAGATGTTTTTGGTACTTTTACTGATATTTTGAACGATCCACAATCTGAGGGGTTTACCAACACAACCGGTCAGTGCCGCTCGTTATTTTTAGGTTTTTTTGAGCGCTCCTGCTCGCAACCTAATCAATTTGTGTTTTGGGACAATATTCACCCAACAACAGCGGCCCATGCTGTGTTAGGCCGTGAAGCGGCTTTACTACTACAAAGTGGTCAAACCGTGTTCCAACAAATACCGGAGCCTGCGACGATTTCATTATTTTTGTTGGCCTCAATGTGGTTTGTGCGGCGGCGTCGTTCATTGTAAAAGGCCGCATTAACACCTAAAAAGCCAGTTGATTCTCATATCATCTGGCTTTTTTGTTGAGTTATCTGATAACGGGTCAGTGATAGCTTGATCTGCATCACTTTGCCCTCATAACCCAAGAATGCCTGTTATTCAGCAGTAGCTTACTTTGGAGTTAAAAATGTTTAATTTTTCCTATCAAAACCCCACCCGTATCGTATTTGGCAAAGACCAGCTAAGCCAATTGGCAAAGCTTATTCCCTCTGGTAGCAAAGTACTGATGTTGTATGGCGGTGGCTCTATTAAAAAAAATGGGGTTTATGATCAGGTTGTAGCCGGGCTGGCAGATTTTGACTGGCAGGAGTTTAGTGGTATCGAAGCCAACCCAAGTTTTGAAACCCTGATGAAAGCCGCTGACCTGGTGCGTGAGCAGAAAATTGATTTTCTGCTGCCGGTAGGTGGTGGCAGTGTTATCGACGGTGCAAAGTTTGTGGCCGCAGCGGCGGTTTACCCGGGCGATGCCTGGGATATCCTTGCGAACCGGGGCAAGGTAGAAAACGCGGTGCCGCTTGGCTGCGTGCTGACGCTACCGGCAACCGGTACCGAGAGTAACGGTAATTCGGTGGTTACCCGCTATGAAACCCAGCAAAAACTGTCATTCAGCAGCCCGCTGGTGTATCCGGCATTTGCCATTCTGGACCCGACCGTAACCTTTAGTCTGCCACCACGCCAGGTTGCCAACGGCGTCGTCGATGCCTTCGTGCACGTGATGGAGCAGTATTTAACCTATCCGGTAAATGCCCCGGTACAAGATCGCTTTGCCGAAGGCTTGCTGCTAACGCTTATTGAAGAAGGGCCTAAGGCACTGAGCCAGCCGGATGACTATGACGTGCGGGCCAATGTGATGTGGGCAGCTACTATGGCGCTGAATGGTCTGATTGGGCAGGGCGTACCACAGGACTGGGCAACTCATATGATAGGTCATGAGCTTACAGCATTATATGGTTTGGACCATGCCCAGACCCTGGCCATCGTATTGCCGGCACTGATGCAGCAGCAACGGGTGCAAAAGCGTGAAAAACTGCTGCAATTTGGCAAGCGGGTTTGGCAGCTGAGCCATCAGGATGAAGAACGGTTAATCGACGACACAATAAGCCACACCCGGGCGTTCTTTGAACAAATGGGCGTGCCAACCCGCATGGCCGACTATGGCATTGCTGCCGATGCAGTAGACAAGCTGGTGGCTAAACTGGAGGCCAATGGCATGCTGAAGCTTGGCGAGCATGGCGATATCTCTCTGGATGTGTCACGGCAGATATTGCAAAAGGCTGTGTAGCAATTTCGATAAGAGAGGGTGCTAATGCCTGACGGGGCGACACAGAGTGTCTGAGCGAACGCGCAAGCGGTAGCGACAAATTCGTCTGGAACGAATTTGAACAGCTTAGCTGGCTCGAAGAGCAAAAGGCAGGATGCCTGACGTAGTTGCTGTGGCGAGCCCGGCAGGTGTTCGGACCCGAACCAACAACGCAGTATTTAATATTTATAAATAGCCATCTCAATGGCTATTTTCCTTTCTAGTATTGGCCACTTTTGTTTTAATAGTCGCCATCGTTATTTTTTGTCTGAGTATTGTATGCCTGCGATTGGAATTTTCGGAGCGAACGGCCGGATGGGCCGTGCCCTAATCACTGTTGCTAAAGAGCAGCAGCTTAACCTTACTGCAGCCACGGTGCGTGCGGGTTCAAGCCTGATTGGTGTTGATGCCGGTGAGCTTGCCGGTTGCGGCAAGCTGGGGCTGATGCTAAGTGAAACCGGCAGTGACAGCATTGATAAAGCCGATATCTGGGTGGATTTTACCATGCCTGAGGCTATGCTGGCCCATCTTGAGCTTGCGGTAACGGCCCGTAAAGCCATGATTATCGGTGTTACCGGCTTAACAGATAGTCAGTATGCCGCAGTGCAGCGCGCCAGTGAGCATATTCCGATAGTCTGGGCGCCTAATATGAGCGTCGGCGTTAACCTGCTGCTGCATTTGGTGCAAACGGCTGCCCGGGTAATGGGGCAAACTGCAGATATCGAAATTATTGAAGCCCATCATCGCTTTAAAAAAGACGCGCCCTCGGGCACTGCCATGGCTATTGGCGCCAGCATTGCCAATACACTTGGCCGGGATTTAGGCGAGGTGGCGGTATATGGTCGTGAGGGCATGACCGGCGAGCGTTTGCAGCAAACTATAGGCTTTGCTACCGTGCGCGGCGGCGATATTATTGGTGACCACACTGCACTCTTTGCAGATTTAGGCGAAAGGCTGGAAATAAGCCACAAAGCCTCCAGCCGGAACACCTTTGCCCAAGGCGCGCTGCGTGCTGCTTTGTGGTTGCAAAATAAACAGCCGGGACTTTATACCATGCAGCAAGTGCTGGGATTAGCAGACTTAACATAAGCTTTTGGGCAACTAAACATAAAAACGAGTTAAAGCAGGTATTTTCGTAAAAAAATAAAATAGCCGTAGCCAAAAGCGCACTAATCGCCTAAAATAAGCAGGTTTGCCCGGCCACTCGCCCTGGCGAATACGAAGTTTAGAATTTTGGGTCAAAACGGGTTGTAAAACACAGTTGGTTTTCGCCCGTTTTTTGCTGTTTGGAGGTTATTTTGACTAAGTCCGCCCTGCTCGTACTGGAAGACGGCACCGTATTTCACGGTACAGCCATTGGCGCTGAAGGAGTTTCTGTAGGTGAGGTGGTGTTTAACACCTCGATGACCGGGTATCAGGAAATATTAACTGATCCCTCATACGCAGAGCAGATAGTAACACTCACTTACCCACATATTGGCAACACCGGTACCAATAGTGAAGACGAAGAATCCGGCCAGGTTTGGGCTAAAGGCCTTATCATCCGTGATCTTCCTCTGTTAGCCAGTAACTTCCGAAATCAACTCTCTCTTAGTCAATACCTGTCACAACACAACATTCTTGGTATCGCCGATATCGACACCCGCAAGTTAACCCGTATTTTACGCGAGAAGGGTGCTCAAAATGGCTGTATTCTGGCGGGCGATAACCTTGACCAGGCCAAAGCACTGCAACTTGCCAAAGACTTTGCCGGCCTGGCCGGAATGGATTTAGCCAAAGAAGTAAGCGTAAAACAGCAATATCAGTGGACTGAAGGCAGTTGGGCTTTGGGTGAAGGCCATCGCGCGGCTGCGCCTGAGCAGTTTCATGTAGTCGCCTACGACTTTGGGGTTAAACGTAATATCCTGCGGATGCTGGCTGATCGCGGCTGCAAGCTGACCGTGGTTCCGGCACAAACGCCGGCCAGTGACGTACTGGCCCTTAAGCCGGATGGTATTTTCTTGTCGAATGGCCCCGGCGACCCGGCACCTTGTGACTACGCCATCAACGCCATCAAACAATTTTTAGAAACGGATATTCCGCTATTTGGTATTTGTCTGGGCCATCAGTTGCTGGCACTGGCCAGCGGTGCAAAAACCTCGAAGATGAAGTTTGGCCACCATGGTGCTAACCACCCGGTGCAAAACCTCGATAGCAAAAAAGTGCTGATCACCGCCCAGAACCATGGTTTTGCGGTAGATGAAGCAACGCTGCCGGCCACGTTGAGGGCCACCCATAAATCGCTGTTTGATGGTTCACTGCAAGGCATTCACCGTACGGACAAACCGGCGTTTAGTTTTCAGGGCCACCCTGAAGCCAGCCCCGGCCCGCACGAAGCCTCTGAGCTGTTCGACCACTTTATTGCGCTGATGCAACAGCATAACGCCTAAGCAAACACGAATTACGGAGATTTAGCTGCAATGCCAAAACGTACCGACATAAAAAGCATTCTGATTATTGGCGCCGGCCCTATCGTGATTGGCCAGGCGTGTGAATTTGACTACTCAGGCGCTCAGGCTTGTAAAGCACTGCGCGAAGAGGGTTACCGGGTTATTCTGGTTAACTCTAACCCGGCCACAATTATGACCGATCCGGAGATGGCCGATGCGACTTATATTGAGCCAATTCACTGGCAGGTAGTGGAAAAAATTATTGAGAAAGAGCGCCCATGTGCCGTATTGCCAACCATGGGTGGCCAAACCGCACTGAATTGTGCGTTGGAGTTAGAACGCCATGGCGTGCTGGCCAAATATAATGTGGAAATGATTGGTGCTACCGCCGACGCTATCGACAAGGCTGAAGACAGAAATCGTTTTGATAAGGCCATGCGGTCTATTGGCTTAGCGTGTCCGCGCGCCGGTTTCGCCCATTCAATGGAAGAAGCTTACCAGGTTCTGGATGATATTGGTTTCCCGTGTATTATCCGACCGTCTTTCACCATGGGTGGCTCAGGTGGCGGTATTGCTTATAACCGCGAAGAGTTTGAAGAAGTCTGTACCCGCGGCCTGGATTTATCGCCGACCAAAGAGCTGCTGATTGACGAGTCGTTAATTGGTTGGAAAGAATACGAAATGGAAGTGGTACGCGACAAAAACGATAACTGTATTATTGTTTGTGCCATTGAAAACTTTGACCCGATGGGGGTGCATACCGGTGATTCGATCACGGTAGCCCCAGCGCAAACTCTGACTGACAAAGAATACCAGATTATGCGCAATGCCTCTTTGGCGGTACTGCGTGAAATAGGGGTTGAAACCGGTGGCTCAAACGTCCAGTTTGGGATTAACCCGGTTGATGGCCGGATGGTCATTATTGAGATGAACCCACGGGTATCACGTTCTTCTGCCCTGGCATCTAAAGCGACCGGCTTTCCGATAGCTAAAGTCGCTGCCAAATTAGCCGTAGGGTATACCCTGGACGAGTTGGCCAACGACATTACCGGTGGCAGAACACCGGCGTCGTTCGAACCCAGTATCGATTACGTGGTTACCAAAGTGCCACGGTTTAACTTTGAAAAATTTGCTGGTGCTAATGATCGTCTTACTACACAGATGAAATCAGTGGGCGAGGTTATGGCTATTGGCCGTAATCAGCAGGAATCATTACAAAAAGCGTTACGTGGCTTGGAAATTGGCGTGTCTGGCCTGGATCCGATTATTGACCTGACGCAACCGGAAGCTAAAGAAAAGCTAACCCGTGAACTGCGTGAGCCTGGGTCTCATCGCATATGGTACATTGCCGATGCTTTCCGGTTTGGGATGAGCATGGATGAAATATTCACTCTGACCAATATCGATCGCTGGTTCCTGGTACAAATTGAAGATTTAGTAAAAGAAGAGCAATTACTGGCAACGGACGGCTTTGCCGCGTTGGACGAGGCCCGCTTAAAGCGTTTAAAGCGTAAAGGTTTTGCTGATAGCCGGATTGCTGACGTGCTAGGTGTAAGTGAAAACGAAGTGCGCAAAAAACGCCATGGCTACAAGCTACACCCGGTGTATAAGCGGGTAGATACTTGTGCCGCCGAGTTTGCCTCTGACACTGCCTACATGTACAGCACTTATGACGAAGAGTGTGAGGCGGCGCCTACTAATCGTGACAAAATTATGATTATCGGCGGTGGCCCGAACCGGATTGGCCAGGGTATCGAATTCGATTATTGCTGTGTGCATGCTGCTTTGGCACTGCGCGAAGATGGTTATGAAACCATAATGGTTAACTGTAACCCGGAAACCGTTTCGACGGATTACGATACCTCTGACCGCTTGTACTTTGAACCCATTACCCTGGAAGATGTGCTGGAAATCGTGCGCATTGAGCAGCCTAAGGGCGTTATTGTGCAGTACGGTGGCCAGACGCCGCTGAAATTAGCCCGGGCACTGGAAGCCAACGGCGTGCCAATTATCGGCACTTCACCTGACGCAATCGACCGTGCTGAAGACCGTGAACGTTTTCAGCAGGCGGTAGAACGTTTAGGGTTAAAACAGCCGCAAAATGCCACTGTTACCAGCGTAGAAGAAGCACTGTCACGTGCCCATGAGATCGGTTTCCCGATGGTGGTGCGCCCATCCTATGTACTGGGTG
>TARA_R110002126_G_scaffold5084_2_pt1 | contig 17006 bp, 15 predicted proteins | sample TARA_R110002126 | Tara Oceans TARA_R110002126 (sample SAMEA4397536) | marine metagenome | biome: Polar Biome; feature: [DCM] deep chlorophyll maximum layer (ENVO:01000326); material: water (ENVO:00002006), including particulate matter (ENVO:01000060) such as... | depth 30 m
AACTGACAGTTTACAGGCTCTTAGGGACAGAGGAGATGCTGCTTGGACAACAGGTGGTGGTGGTGGTGGAGGTTCTGCCCCATCTGCTGCTGCTATTGCCGATGCTGTATGGGATGAGGCTACCTCTGGACACACATCCTCTGGAACATTTGGTGAACAGGTTAAGACAGATATTGATGCCATACTAGTTGATACCGGAACAACTCTTGATGGAAAGATTGATACCATTGATGGGATTGTAGACAACATCCTTGTGGACACGGCAGAGATTGGTTCAGCAGGTGCTGGGCTAACGGCAGTTCCTTGGAACGCTTCATGGGACGCTGAGGTGCAGAGTGAATGCACCGACGCACTGAACGCATATGACCCACCAACGAAGGCTGAGATGGACGCTATGTGGACTACAGCGGCTACAGAGAGCTATGCGTCTGACGGTGCAGCAGCTACGCCAGCACAGTTACTGTACATGATCCTGTGCTCAGTTAGTGAGTTCGCTATCTCTAGCACTACGATTACAGGCAAGAAGTTGGATGGTAGCACGACGGCTATGACATGGACGATTGACAGTGCATCGAGTCCAACTAGCAGAACAAGGGCTAGTTAATGGCGGTTAAAGACTTAATTGGACCAGCGTTTGTTGGCTCTAGTACAACCAAGTACATCATTACTCGTGGTCTAACCACGGCTCAGTCGATGATACCGATCATTGCAGAGGTCAATACGTTGATGGGTGATGTGACCGATGAGGTGTACAGGCAGGGTGTGGCCATTACAGGGTTCACCTTTGTGCTCATAAACAAGTCTACTGGGGCTGCTGTGACGAGTGGTACTGTGACCTGTAAGGTTATCAAGGACGGTGCATCGCAGGTTACTAGCACTAACAGTGCGGCTCACGAGGGCAATGGGCAGTGGTCAATCACACTAACGGCAACTGAGATGGATGCAGAGCAGGTAGGGTTAGCGATTACCCACTCCACCGCATTGCCGTTATACAAGACGTTCAGGACTATCTAATGATGATACCAATCAAGGGTAAAAGACCTAAGAAGCGTAAGCTCAATGCTAGAGAACTGTTCAAGGACAGGGCCAAGCGTGAGGGTCGTATTGAGGAGTATAACCGTAGATACAAGGAGAATAAGGCTAAGCCCCAGTACTCATGGCTTGAGGCAGCACAAAAGACTATGGATGATATGGGGTTTATATCCGTTGATCTAGAGCGTGAGATGAACGAACGGTTCATGCGGTTCGGTGAGGCAGGGATACCAGAGCAGTTAGTCGCTGCACAGGATCAGATCAAACAGGGGGCGTTGATAGAGACACTAGGTGAGTTTGACATTAATGAGTCAGAGCTACCAGTGGACATTGCCTTTGTGTTCCATAACCTGCATAAGGCCGTAGGAGAACAGTCTCAGTGGAAGGTTACGCCTAGTGAGGCTCCATCTCCTGGTGCATGGAACATGCTTATATGGGCAGCAGACAACCAGACAAAGTTCTTTGATAAGGTACTTGGGGACAAGCTGAAGCAAGGGACTAAGGGTGAAGAGCAGGGGATGCGTGACACGGGAGAAAGTATTGAACAGATAGAGCAAATGCTCGGCCAACTTTCAGAGGTGTCAAATGAAGAAAATGTACTACCGGATGGGGACGTTGTTTTTCGTAGTTAGCACAATATATATATTTGCTCTTATTTGGAAAACGTATGTATGGTGGCAGTGGATAAATTCATTGCAGAATGTCTTAGATATTAATAACAAGGGACTTACGATTTGAGTCTGTACGAGCAAGTACCAAAGACGCTCAAGGAAAACCTAGAGTATCGCATGGAGCTGTTGAAGTGGGCTGATACCCCAGAGAGACAGCGTACCATCTGGACTGCTTGTAAGCATGACATATTGTTTTTCATCAATACGTTCTGCTGGTTATATGAGCCTAGAAACAACCGCTTACGTGGTACAACTAGCAATGTGATCCCATTCATTACCTATGGCTTCCAAGATGAAGCCTTCCTGGCTATGCACGAGGGTCTAGGTGAGAGTGACATTGGGCTTGAGAAGTCCCGTGACCTTGGTGCTACGTGGATGTTCCTGACATTGTTCTTCCATCACTGGATGTTTGACGAGTTCTCTAGTTTCGGGATTATGTCTCGTACTGCTGATCTTGTGGATAAACCAGGTAAGAAGGACACATTGATGTGGAAGCTGGATTTCCTGCTTGCTGGTGACGGTGGTAAGGGTGGCTTACCCAAGTGGATGAGGCCTAAGAACGTGTACCGTAGTAACATGCTGATGGAGAATCGGGACAATGGTGCTACGTTTGAGGGTGCGTCTACGACAGAGGATGCCTTCCGTGGTGGTCGTAAGAAGGCTATAGCGATAGATGAATACGCTGCTTTCCCCAATGGTGATGACTACAGGGCACTAGCTGCTACTCAGCACGCTACGGATTGTCGTCTCTTTGTATCCACTCCTAAAGGCGCGTCAGGTGCCTACTACGATGTGATGCACACACCTAGCAATATGAAGAAGATCATCCTGGATTGGAAAGACCATCCTGATAGAGGTGTGGGCTTATATACCAGCAAGGACGGGATACTCCAGATACTAGATGATAGCTATGACTTCCCCGCTTCCTACCGGCATGTGCTCGATGGCTTACAGCGCAGCCCGTATTACGACCAAGAGTGCTCACGTCCTGGTGCAACGCCACAGACGATAGCTCAGGAGCTTGACAGGGATTATGGTGGATCAGAGTACCAAATCTTCGGAAAGGAGCTATATGAGGCAGGAAAGCAGAATATTTTGAATCCTTACCAAAAAGGTATACTATTTTATGATGAAGAAACTCTGGAACCTGAGTATAATGAAACGCAAGATGGGCCATTTGAAATCTGGTGCCATCGGGACTCTAGAGGGATTCCTGTTAATTCAGGGCAATACGTCATAGGCTGTGACATTAGTGCAGGTCTTGGTGGTGACTACACCAGTAACTCCGTAATGTTTGTTATGGATACAGTTACTGGGCAGCAGGTTGGCGAGTTTGCAACGAACACGGTGCGACCTGAAGCGTTTGCTGACATGACAATTGCTGCGAGTAAGTGGTTCAATAACGCCTATCTAATCTGGGAAATGAATGGACCACCTGGTGGTGCCTTCACTAAACAGGTGCTCGAACGTAAGTATCCCTATATCTACTATCGAGAAATTGAGAACAAGACATACCGGAAGAAGACTAAGAACCCTGGATGGTTCAGTACAGACAAGAATAAGTTATCTGTGCTCAGTCAAATGTCTGCGGCAATCAAGTCAGGTGAGTACTGTGTACGCAGTAGTAAGCTATTGAATGAGTGCCGACAGTATGTTTATCGGAATGGTAAGGTTGTTCACTCCCGATCCGTTAGGACTATGGATGACAGTGCAAAGGGACAGGCACATGGTGACCGTGTTATAGCAGCCGCTATTGCATGGCACGCTGGTAAGGATCGTCCGGCAGTAAGCAAAGAGGATAGGGAAGACTATGAGGACAACGTGCCTTATGGTTGCATGGCGTGGCGATTTCAGGAACAGGACAAACGCAAATCAGCCCTAAAAGATCGATGGTAAATGGACCCGAATAACGAAATACAGCGTTCTCGACTCCTCAAGGCGATAGAAAACTCTACACGAGTTCTCAGACCTTTTCGGGAAGTTCGTAAGAAATTGGTTCAGGACTTTGTTGGTTCTCAATATGGATCGACCGGGCAAGACCGTCAAGACATCATCATGAACTTGATGTACCAGACGGCTGAAACCTATACCATGTCGCTCGCTGCTAACCGACCTCGTGTACTCGTAACCTCACAGCACCCAGATGTTGCATGGTTCGCTCATTCGTTCCAACTAGGAATCAATAACCTAATCAAAGAGATAAGGTTAGAGAGCACACTACGTAAAGCGGTGATGGATGCTTTCTTTACTATGGGAATAGTGAAGGTGTACACGGCTGATTCTGGTCTAGTTCAGCTCGAAGGTGAAGATGAATGGGTAGACCCTGGCAAACCATTTGCCGAGAACATTAGTCTTGATGACTTCTGTTATGACACAACTGCTTCTGAATGGCGTAAAGCGTCGTTTGTTATGAATAAGTATCGCATCAGTAGAGACAAGGTTCTCAACGATGATGCCTATGACAAGAAGGTAGCAGAAGGTCTAAAGATCGTGAGTCAGTATCCTGGATGGAACCCTGACTCAGGTGAAGTGCCAATCCGAGAGATGCTCAAGAGTGAGACTCAGGAAGCTGGCATAGAACCCATGGTCGATTTGATGGATGTCTGGCTACCTAAAGATAAGCTAGTGGTAACTATGCCAGTAGGGGAGAATGCTAAACCCTTGCGTGTGGTCGAATGGGAAGGTCCAGAGAGTGGTCCATTCCACATACTAAGCCTTACGTGTGAAGTACCCGATAACATCATGCCTGTGTCCCCTGCAATGAACCTGAAGCCATTGCACGACCTCATCAATGGTTTAATGCGTAAGCAGCGAAGACAAGCACAGAGACAGAAAGACATACCGTTCTACCAAGCTGGTCACCAAGACGATGCACGTCGTATTGAGAAGGCTAGTGATGGTGAATGGACACGAGTTGATAATCCAGAGTCAGTCAACGTCATGAAGATGGGCGGAGTTGATCCACAGAATCAAGCCTTCACTCATTCAATGAAAGACACCTATGACCGTATGGCTGGTAACCTTCAGATGATGGCAGGGTTAGGACCACAGGCTGACACACTAGGTCAAGACAAATTGATACATGGAGCTGTATCCAAACGTGAAGCGAACATGCAATATCGTGTGGTTGATTTTACTAGCCGAATATGCAGGGACTTAGGTGCTTTGTTGTGGCAGGATCAGGTACTTGAGATACCACAGGACTTCGAGTCGTCTGGCATACAGGTCAAAGCAGATTGGAACCCTGATGTTCGTGAGGGTGACTTCATTGACTACAACTTTACGATTGAACCTTACTCGATGATGTACAAGTCACCAAGTGAGCGAATGCAGGGAATCACAAACTTCATCACCCAGATTGGTTTACCAATGCAAGGCATGATGGAACAGTATGGCGGGACCATCGACATACAAGAGATTGTAGATATGTACTCAGAACTGATGGATCTACCAAGGCTTAAAGAGATCATTAAGTTCCAAGAACAAAAACAGGATGTACCTGGACCAACTCCAGGGGAACCAGCTAAAGCAAGTCACACAGTTCGGGAGTCAGTTCGCAGGAGTGTACCCACTGGAGGCACTGAGCAATCACGTAGTAATGTGATGCAACAGGTTCTACAGGGTGGACAACCAAACCAACAACAGATGGCACAGATGGGACGGGAGAAAGCAAATGGCTAAAGAATTTCTATGGCGAGATTCTGACGGTGTAAACCGTTGGCACAAGCACAAAGAGTCAGACAAGGATAAACCTGATGACGTAAGGTGTGGTGCTAGTGGTTGGTCTACAGGACTCAAGAGCCTAGGTGCCGGTGTCCACTTTTCACAAGTCAATGAGTTTCGTGAGGATGCGAAAGAAAAAGGTTTCACAGGAGTAGAGTTTTCCAAATCTGGTGAGTGTGTATTCACTAGCAGAGGGGAACGAGCACGTTACCTGAAACATCGAGGACTACTTGATCGTGACGGGGGATATGGAGACTAGGCATGGCTGAAGAAATAAATGAAATAGGACCGGATGAAGAGGTGACTCTATCTGAAGGTGACCTAGATATTATTGACTCCTTGGAGAACGACAGTGAGTCGGAACCGGGTGTTAGTTTTGAAGAATCAACTGAGTCTGCTGAAGTTGAGGCAGATCCAGTAGAAGACAATAGTGTTGAAGATTCCACTGTTGATGATGGTCAGAAGTATAATCCTGACCTAACGTCTCGTGCCCAACAATATGGACTTGATCCGTCTGATTTTGGAACCGAGAAGTCACTGTCGTATGTAGTCGATCAATTTGACCAAGGGAATGCAAATCTCTCCCAATGGAATAATTGGTATCAAGGCCAACAGCAACAGGGTGGCACCGAGGCACAACTACCTCAACAACCTCAGTTCTCCGTAGATCTGAGTGAGGATTATGATGAAGGCTTGAAGTCTGCTATCAACGCAATGGCTGCAAATATGCAGTCTCATTACGATGGTCAGCTAGATGTGATTGCCCAGTCGGTTCTCAACCAGCAACAATATGTGAACTATGCCCAACAGCAACAGTCACAAGAATATGCTGCTGGTGAATTGGAGCAGTTCAACACTGCTATTACTAACTTATCGAATGAAAACTTGTTTGGTTCGGGTGCTTATCAAGACTTAGACCCTGGAACACAGGAAGCTAAGAACATGGAATCTGTTTATGAGCAGATGACTGTTTTGGCTAATGGATACCAGAGTTCAGGCAAGGGAGTTCCTCCAGTGAACGACCTAGTTAAGCAAGCGTACAACTCAATTTTCGCTGATGAAATTGGAAACCAAGACCGAAATCGCAGAAATGATCGACTACGTTCTAATAGTAAACGTCGTTTAGGTGGGGGAGTTTCTCCTTCATCTGATGCACGGCCTATTGAAGACATCAATGATGCCGTTAATAGCAATGTGCTCAAAGACTTTTACGATAGTGCGATGGTTGAAAATGGAAGCAAATAGGTCTTCTAAATAGGAGGGCATAAAATGCCTTTGTTACCAGATCAGCTAGATGACTTTACCACTCTGACTCTTGATAATTTCAAGAAAAAGTCTTGGGTGGATCTGTCTCTAGACAATCAACAACATTGCTTTGCATCTAAGTTTCTTAGCGGCAAGGCACGTACTCCCTATCAAGGTGGAGCAAACCTTAACTGGAAAGTACAGACGACTAACACCGGAACTGCAAAGTTCTCGGAGTTATATAGCGTTGACGCTACAGCAGTCAAAGACTTAATGACGACTGCTAAGGTGCCATTTACTAAAGCGACAGTTAACTTCAGCTATGACGTTGACGAAGAAAGTTTCCAAAGTGGTCGTGAAACGATTATCCGAGAGATTGACATCCGTCGTCACTCGGCTTTCAACGATTACTTTGAACTGATGGAAGCAGCCTTATGGTCTGCTCCAGCTTCAAGTAGTGCAAGTCCACGTACTCCATTGGGTATCCCCTTTTGGATTCAGAAGTCAGCAACGACTCCTGGTGGCGGCTTTACTGGTGGCGATCCTTCAGGTCATGCACTCGGTGCAGGTAATATTGCTGTAGCCGATGTACCTAACTGGAAAAACTGGAGTGGTAATTACACATCTGTTTCTCGTGATGACCTCATTGCGAAGATGCGTAAAGCTATTGCTCATACCTATTTCCAAGCACCGAAGCAATTCGCTGAACTTGGCAATGGTAAAGGTGATTCCGATTGGGCGTTCTATACCACTTACAGTGTTATAGAAGACATGGAGAAATTGCTTGAATCTCGTAATGACAACCTTGGTGTTGATCTTGCGAAGTATGCAGGCAGTGTCGTCGTTAAGGGCAACCCTGTTATCTGGGTTCCTTATCTTGACAGTAATGATAGTTCTAACCCTGTTTATGGCGTGAATCACAAAGTGCTTCAGTACCATTACAAACAGGGCAAGGACATGCTATGGCACCCACCGCAAAAAGCGGCACGCCAGCATACGACCAGAGAAGTCCACATGGACTCCTGGGGTCAGTTCATCTGTCTAAATCGCCGTCGTTTGTTTTGTTTATACGTGGCTTAATTAGAAAGGATTTAGTATTATGAGTGATCTATTTACTAGACCGCAACTCAAAGCTGGGTCCCTTCGTCGGGGCCTCAGTCCGACTCTTTGGAACCAAGCTCCACTGGCGCAAGTCAGCATTGGTGGCTTGGATCAAGGGTTCGGTTTTATAGACGACTTTTTATCGTTTACCGATACGCATGGTTGGGTTCTTACTCAAGCTACTGCCGGTACTGTTGCCCCGGATGTTGCTGCCATTGGCGGTGCTGTGTTACTTGACAGTAATAGCACAACCAATAACCAGGGCGTGCAAATCCAGCAAGGTGGTGCCGTTGGTGCCTCCTCCTTTATCGCAAGTGCGACCTCAAAGATTTACTTTGAAGCTCGTGTGAAGATTGCTGATATCGGAAGTACTACTTGTCAGCTTTTTGCGGGACTTGCGATAGTCGATACCTCTGTTCTTGCATCTGCTGCTAATAGCACTGCAAACCACATTGGCTTTGAGGCTATCAATACGACTGCAATGGGCATCCATAGTGAGAAGGCTGGTAGTCGAAGTTCGACTGCTGCTGTTCACACTGTTGTGGACGACGAGTATGTTAAGCTAGGATTCGTTGTAGATGGATTGACTAAAATCACTCCATTCGTCAACGGTGTTGCTAAGACAGCCATTACTACAAATATTCCAATTGTAGGAATGACACCAAGTTTTGTTTGTCATTCCTCTGGAACGACTGATCCTATTGTCCATGTGGACTGGGTTGCTTGTTACCAAGAAGAGAATATTGACAACTAGGGTTAGTCTCCTGTGCGAAGTCTCGGTGGGTTGGATTCGTCTGACCTGCCGGGGCTGACCGCGCAGGTTTTCACGGGAGAGAAACATGGACGGTCTAACGAACGAACTTGAAGAAGTGCTTAAGGGTAAAATAACTAAAGCACAAAAGGATAATTTAGATAAGGCACATCGGTTGTTTCATGGAAGATTAACAGGACCCTTGCCCTTCGCCGTACAAATAGCCATTGCTGTACTCACTCAAGAGGAGGCAACGGTTAAGTCATTAAAGCCCACAGTTTCGAGTCAGGCTAAACCAATTAACAGTAAGAAATCTAAATGAGTTTTATACGAGCTGAAGCTGTAACCGGATTTACATTTGGACTTGTTGCTAAAACAACTGGTGCTGCCCTTACTGGTGCAACATCGGGTATAGGCAAATTCATTACCAAAGATGGTGGCACTCAGGCTTCGATAGCAGGTTCAATCGCTGAAGAGGGTAATGGCCAGTACAGCGTCAACCTAACTGCTGCGGAGATGACAGCGGCTATCGTTGGACTCATGTTCACCCATGCAGACGCAGTACCAGTCCAATTCACTATTCGGACTGTAGGCTCTCCAGCGGATACATCTGTTGAGAGCACGTTGAGCATGAATCAGACTACTCTACGCAAAGAGGTAGGTTGGTTCTGGCTAGGTGAACGAACAGCGGGAAATTGGTCAGCAGACGAGATAACACAATTAGATGATATTATCGCTTCAGGCTTGAGGTCGTTCTATCATCCAACCCCTACTCAGAATACACCAAAGGGTCACAAGTGGTCTTTCATGGAGCCTACGACGACTATGGTGCTAACAGCAGGAACAGCCGACTATACCTTGTCAGCAAACTTCGGAGGTCTTATTGGGACGATGACGTACTCAGCGGATGATAATCGCTGGTTCCCAATTGAGATTACAGGCGAGCATCGTGTCCGAACTTTGCGGCAACGGGATTATTCTAGTATCTCTAGTGATCCCAAAATAGCGGCTGTCAGGCCTATAAGCAGTAGCGGGTCCAATGGACAGCGATTCCAAATAATGTTGTATCCCTCCCCCGACAAGGCATACACGTTATCATATCGCTATCACGCACTGCCGCAAAACCTGACAGCCGCAAATCCATTTCCTCTTGGTGGTCAAGCTCATGCAGAGACGATTCTTGAATCGTGTTTAGCTGTAGCCGAAGCTAGGATGGACGACAACGCAGGTATACATGCTGCTGCGTATCAACAGCGTTTAGCTGCTTCAATTGCTTACGATACTTTAATGAACACACCAGAGCATATGGGTTATAATGGTGACAGTTCAGATGGTAGCAATTGGTCAGAGCAGTCTAATAGATTTCTCAATGGTGGTATCGTTACATATAACGGATCGTCTTTCTCGGATAGTAACCCGTAAATAGGAAAAACAAATGCACACTACACCACAAAATAGCGTAATTACAGGAGTCGTCGTAGCAGCGTCGATTGGAGACTCTGACGCAATTGTGTTCAAAGGCTTCACAAAGGGGGTGATGATTCTCCAAGCAGACGCATCTAGCCCGACAACAACTATTAATTACTATGTGTCATCAACTGAGACTGGTACATACTACGAACTAAAAAACTCTTCTGGTGCTGTTTCGGATACAGTTGCAGTAGAAAAAGCGTGGCCGCTTCCTTCAGAACTTGAAGGTGCAGCCTTTATTAAATTACTTGGTAATAATGCTGGTGTAGTTGATCTACACCTTATCTCTTCTTAAAGGAATAGACATATGAGTAGTGGACACAACGTCCTGCAATCAATCGCCGCAACTAACGAACTGGAACTTATTGATCCAGGTGCTGGTGGAATAATTCAAGTTGACCGTAGTTTTGGTATTTGCTCGGTTGTCACCGCAGCATCGGAGGCACGTCAAATTGCTTCTCCACAGCGACCGGGAATCGTAATTTCAATTGTCCTTCAAACCGATGGTGGTGATCTAGCCATTACTGGTGAAGGATCTGAAATCCTGAACTCCGGTGCTGGAACAGAGACTACGGCAACTATGGCTGATGCAGGTGACTTGCTGACATTGATTAGCATCCGCAAGGGTGCCACCATTTGCTGGAGTCCAATCGCCAACAACGGAGCAGCGATGAGCTAATGTCGAGATTACGGACAAGGTTTGATATGCCTTGGCCAAATCTTGGGCTTGTCGAAGCAACGGGTTATGAGACTCAGCCAAAGGGGTCAACGGTAGAATGCCAGAATGTACGGGCTTGGGAGCCTAGTACAGGGCGTTCTCGTGGAGGCCAACGGGCTGGGTTAGCAAAGTACCTTAGTGCTAGAACTGCTGACGGTAAAGTACAAGATATGGGTCAAGTGGTGGCGAGAGCAGTTCCTGCAAACCAAAATGAAGTTGGTGCCAGGACTGTTGTTTCGTATTCCGTGACCAATGGAACTGTGGCTAAATTCACGACTAGTGGAACTACCACAGCAACCAATGGTAGCGGTGCGCTTTCTACTAGCGTGCCTGTGATCTTTTCGTCAGAGTTGTTTGGTGTAATCTACTTTGCTGATGGTTCAAGTGTAAAGCAATATACAGCATCGACAAACACTGTAGCCGCATGGACAGCCAGTTCAGGTTCACTGCCGGTTGATTCAGGTAATGAGCCTCGTCTAATTGAAACATGGCGTGGTCGCATTGTTCAAAGCGGTATCAGTAGTGATCCACATAACTGGTACATGAGTGCTGTTGGTGATGCTCGTAACTGGAACTATGCTCCTACTACGGAAACAGCTACACAGGCTGTTGCTGGTAACAATGCTGATTGTGGGAAGAGTCCTGATATTGTGAACTGTATGGTTCCGTATTCTGACGACCTGCTTCTTATCTTTGGTGACCATTCAATCTGGCAGCTCACGGGTGACCCGATGGAAGGTGGTCGCTTTGACCTAATCTCTGACACGATTGGTGCACCATTCGGACGACCCTTCTGCAAGAGTCCAGAGGGAATGATTTACTTCTTTGGTTCCCGTGGTGGCGTTTACCAGCTTGTTCCAGGGCAGAAGCCTGTGAACATCTCCGAGAAGCAGATACCTGAACGGTTGAACGCTTACAACGCTGACACGACTTCTGTACGCATGGTATGGAGTGATGTGGAGCGTGGGTTCTACGTTTTCTTAACTCCACTAGCTGGTGGTGCTACGACTAACTATTTCTATGATGTACGCAATCAAAGCTGGTGGCCAGACAAGTTCGCTACTGCTGCTCACAACCCTGTGTCCGTTCATTTGTTTGATGGTGACCTAGCAGCGGATCGTACAGTACTGCTAGGCGGACAAGATGGATACATACGTAAGTTTGATTACACGACACCTGGCGTAAGTGATGATGGTGTAGCCATTGATTCACTTGTGTTCCTAGGCCCAATACAATTAAAGAACCGACCCAAGTTAATGCTCACATCGTTACAGGCTGCAATGGCCACAGGGAGCAGTGACGTGGACTTTGCGGTGTACGCTGCTGAGACAGCCGAGCTAGCTGAAAGTGCCGTCAGTGCGGTCACAGCGTTCACAGGAGTGTGGTCAGCGGGCAGAAACAAGATCGAACGAAGACGCGCATTGGGACATGATATTTATGTTAAAATCAGAAACGATGATGCCGCAGAGGGTTGGGCATTTGAGTTCCTTGGCATTGAGGTTAATAGCTTCAATGGACCAAGGGGAAGGCAATGGTAAATTATGGCGGGTGTAATTGGTGGAGTACCGAGACTTCCAGCGTCAAGTTCTAAGGCGAGGATGAACCGCTTTAATGCTGGTGTTGGATTCAAGAGTTCAGATCAGGTAAAGATCAGTGGAAGTATTTCTATTGAAATTGTGACTAGTGACCAAACAGATTCAACAGACCTGCCTTCGAGTCCAGATGATGGAAAAATGGTTTTCCTTTATTCCTCGGATGGTTCAAGAAGATTATGTATCTATTACGCTGGAATTTGGTACGAAGAAGTTTTATCACAGATGAGTTAATAGATTAAGGAACACAAAATATGACAATCAAACCACCACCAGGCGGCTACAAACCACCATCAGGAGGATATGGAAGCCCAGCACCGGGAGGAAAAAGGTATCTACCTGGAGTTCCAACATCCGGTTCGGGCCAGCCACAGATTTTAACTGGATCTGGTGGCATGGGTGGAATGCCCGGAGGTATGGGCGGTGGTATGAATATGCCCGGTGGCATGGGTGGAGGTATGGCAGGAATGGGTGGTGGTAACCAAGGACAAGCAATGGGGAGATCCGCTGGTAGTGAGGGGAATTACAGTGGTCCATTAGGTGGATCGAGTGGATTACCCGGCGGTCTTGGTGGAAACATGGGCGGTGGTCTTCCTCCCAGTGATCCCTCACCTTCTGGTATGGGCAATAGAGCAGGCGGTTTTGGTAACCAAGGATCGACTGGATCCGGTGGAGGAGAAGGTGGCTTTGGCATGCCTAGTGGTGGCGGTCGTATGGACGTACCCGGTGGTCGTGGGGCTACATCAGTTCCCGGTGTCAATCTACCCACCCATTGGATGCCGAAAATTGGTGGAGGCGGTCCTGTGGGAGGAACTCCCACTAGTCCCCCACCAGTCAATCAGCCCCCCACGATAAGCACACCGACGGGTGGAGTTAATCCAACGTCTCCGAATCCTCCACCACCACGTACTCAATCACCAACACCAAATCCCGGACAGGATACAAGATACCCACCTGGTGCTGGTGTATTCAATTATGCCGGAACTGATGCGTATCAAAACAGTATGGGACAAGGCGGCCCATCCTCTCCAATGACTCCCGGCGGCATGGACGGCATGGACGGCATGGGAGGAACCGGCGGCACGGGTGGCTCTGGTGGAGGAGGTGGACGTTATCAACCGCCAACACGAGGCACAGGTAACATAACAAACACAAATACTTACAACATTGGTGGTGACACGAGCAGTATGGTCACACAGGGTAATCAGGCTGCTCAGAAGACACCGAAGAAAACATACAAACAACCAAAAGTTGCAATGGGTCAGAAGATGATTGGCGATCCTAAGCTGGCAATGCAACAACTCTCAGCGATGAATCAAACACCTTTTATGAGGCGCACTTAAGATGGCACTAGATACAGAAACAGGTGGTAAGAATCCATCTGGTAACCAAAACCAATCCAGTGGTCCATCTGAATACAAGAGAAGTATGATTGAATGGTTACGTGATTCATTCAAGGAAGCAAGGGCGAAAGGAAATGCGGCTAATGAAAAGCGTTATGGCCAGATACTTACTCGTTACGACGAGCTAGAAGACTCACAGAAGAAACGCTGGGGTGATATTGATAAGAGGTTTGATAAGCTATCTGGTAACCTTGATGATCGTTCTGATACTATCGGTGACCAGATTGCAGAACTTGCTGATACAGCAATCAAAGAGGTTTCAGGCCGTGGTACAAAACGCATCGAGGATGTGGCCAGTAAGTATGATTCTGGCCGCAAGGGTCTGAAGGATCTTTCTAGTAGGGCCACAGATAAAATTGGTGACGTTGGAGAGAAGGCACGCAGTGATGTACGCGCACGAGGGAAATCCGATCTAGCTGATTTGCGCAGGCAAGCTGAAGGCGTGGGAGAACGTGCGCGTGAAGATTACAAGGGCGTAGGAGATCGTGCGCGTGAGGATTACAAGGACGTAGAAGACCGTGGTCGTTCTGAACGCAAGGGCATAGAAGCGGATGTGATCGGTGGATACAAGGGACAGCAGGCAGAACAAAAGTCTGGATCAGCAGCGGCACGAGAGGAGATTGGTGGTCTATTTGATAAAGCCAGAGGGAAGCAAGACGCTGCTTCAGATAAGGGGATAGAGGACACACAAAAGAGATTTGCCCGTGGTGGTAAAGATGTAAAGGCGGGATACGATTCAGCAGAGGATAAAGCTGGTGGTATTAGTTCCAAGATGGCGGGTGAGATAGGCAAGTTATCTGGTGATGCTTTAAAGGATCTTACATCTAGGGCTGAGGGACGGCTTAAAGACCTTGGTGGAGACTACGGTAAGTTTGGTGACAAGCAACAAGACCGTATGGCCAAAGGCAGAGAACAAGTCAGTGGCCGTATGGGTGAGTTACGTAAAGGTCAAGAGGGTAAGTACGGTGAAGAACAAGGACGTGCTACGGGAGCCGCTGGTGCTGGTAGAGAACGAGTTACAGGTGAATACGCAGCGGGTCGAGAAGAAGCTGGAGGTCGTTACGCTGGACGTACTGAACGTGGCCTTGGAATGTATGGCGACATGGGGAAGGCTTCTCTTGCAAGGATTGACCGCCAGTTTAATGAACAAAAAGAAAAGACTGTAGCCAAGATACAACAAAGCATGATTGCTCGTGGCATGGACAACACTACGGTGCGTCAAGCCGTAGATCGTGCTGAGGCTGATATCGAGCGTAATCGCCAAGAGGCTATAGGCCAAGTTGAATCAGATGTACGCCAACAACAGGCTGGTGCATTTGAACGTCTTAGTGGCACTGAGCAAGCGGCACAGGATCGTTTACAGGCTGCTGGCCTAGGTGCTGGTGCGCAAATGACTGGTGCTGAATTAGCAGGAGATCGTCAGCTTGGTGGTCAAAGCCTAGCTAGTTCAGAACGTCTTGGTCAAGCAGATGTCAGTGCAGAGGCACAGGCAATTGGTAGAGCCGAAGGTGCAGGTCAGCAGATTGGATTAGCTGGACTATCTCAACAGGCAGCGGGTAAGCAGGGAATATCCGCAGCAGAGCAAGCAATAGGTCGTCAGGGACTCGGAGAGCAGACAGGAGCCTTACGTCAAGGAGGAGCAGCACAACTAGGTCTTACGGGAGAAGCAGCACGAGCACAGGCAGGTGTGACCCAAGCAGGACTATCGGCTGAACAGCAACAGGCACTGGCAAAACAGTCTGCGGGAATTGCTCTATCACAGCAAGAGATTGCCTCGATCCAAGGAATCATTGGTAGTGATTTACAATCACAGCAACAGACAGGACTTGCTGGTTTATCGGCACAAGAACGAATGGCAGCAGGACGTGCGGCTGCTGGACAACAGGCGGGACTTGCCGGTGCAGGTGCTGCTGCTCAGGCTGGGCTTGCTGGTGCAGGTGCTGGTACACAGACTGGACTTGCAGGGCTTTCACAACAAGCCGCAGGTCAGGGTGCATTGCTCGGAGCAGATCGTGCTATGGCTGGTCAGACAGCCGCAGGCCAGTTTGGTCAGATTGGTCAAGGGTCTGCTCAACAGGCAGCGATGCTTGGACAGGAACTTGGCGAACGAGGAACAGGTCAACGTCAGCTTACGGGGATTGAGGGGAGCCTTGCTGGACAAGGTGTTGGTGCGGCAACCAGTAACCTTGCTCAACAACAGGCTACACAATCGGCACTTGGTCAACAGCAAATAGGTTCTGCTGAAGCTGCTGGTATGCAACTTGGTCAGACGGATCAAAACCGCATGGACTTCATGGAGAGACGAACCGATGACATCCCATCGTGGGAATCTTATGCTGAGTTGGTTAAGGCAGCGGGTGCTGCTGGTGATGGAGTTAACATGGGTGGAGGAGGTCCAATTGGCGGTGGAGGCGGTGGTGACCAAGGCGGTGGTGACCAAGGCGGTGGCGGTCAAGGTGGCGGTCCTCAGGAACCTAGACCGGCTCCCAAGCCCGGTGATTTATTCACGCTTCCGAATGGCGAAATTGTCAAATTTTCTGACTTACCATGGCCTGCTCAACAGTCAATTATTAAGGGCACTTCTGCGTTAAGACCAGCAGAACCAGAACCAGAACCAGAACCAGAACCAGAAAAGCCAGCACAGCCACCAGCACAGCCACCGGCTCAACCACCGGCTCAACCTCCACAACAGCCAGGTGAACAACCACCTGTAGTCCCACCCGGTGGTGAAGAGGAGCAGAAGCCCACTCACGTTGGCGAGGACGGAACTAAATACTACGACAGCACTAACGATGGGAAAATTGACAAAGCCGAAAATCCTGACGGAACAACAAGCTATTGGGACCCTGACGGCAAACCAACCGAAGACGGCCAACCCCATAAGCCACCCGGTGGTGAACAACCGAAGCCCGGTGAACAACCACCTGTAGTACCCGCTGGTGAAGGAGAACCGAAGCCCGGTGGTGAACAGCCGAAGCCCGGTGAACAACCACCCGGTGGTGAAGGAGAACCTACTCCAGAGAAACCTACTCCAGAGCAGCCTACTCCAGAGCAACCTGGAACAGGACAGCCAGGAACAGGACAACCAGGACCAGAGAAACCAGGAACGTCTCTACCACCCGGTGGAGGAGGCTTTGGTAATGGAGGTGGTGGAAATAATGGTGGACAACCACAACCGGGACAACCACAACCGGGACAGGTTTTGGGTCCAGATGGTCAACCTTTACCAGCAGATGGTATCCCTATAGAAGGTGGAGGACAACCAGGACAACCAGGACAACCAGGACAACCAGGACAACC
>TARA_R110002126_G_scaffold171033_1_pt1 | contig 17005 bp, 17 predicted proteins | sample TARA_R110002126 | Tara Oceans TARA_R110002126 (sample SAMEA4397536) | marine metagenome | biome: Polar Biome; feature: [DCM] deep chlorophyll maximum layer (ENVO:01000326); material: water (ENVO:00002006), including particulate matter (ENVO:01000060) such as... | depth 30 m
GCTTTCATCATCCGTCATGACGCAAATGGTGCTTTCGTCTACGCTTTCGCATACCCTGATAAGGCCGCCAAGCGTTGTGGCGGTTTCCCATTCTTCGCCATCAAATACGCGCACCCGGTATCCTTTTGAAAGTGCGTAATGAATATAATGTTTAAATGCGTCCATGGTTTTAATCCCTCTTTTTTGGTTTATTCTGTTCCAATTTCCACGGTTGCGGCTAACCGTAGTGCTTCTTTCACAGTTTTGGTATGGATTGAGCCGCATTCTTTTTCAGGGATAATGAACCCCGTTTCGCAATATAACCATATTGATGGTCTATCCTGTTCGGCATGGTTATTTCCATATCCGTCATGCTCATAATGGTATGAAGAAAAGCGTCTATCATTTGCGACAAGGCGGTCAAGCTGCACACTCATTGTTTTAATCCTCTTTATTGGTTGGGGTTAAGCTAGCCCGTGTTCAATTCTTATCGCAAGCCATTGGGCGTTCATTTTACTTTGCAACGTTTTCATTTGTTCGGCGTTGGGATGGGGAAGTGACGCAAGCCAACCCTCATAAACGGAAAGTGCTGTTTTTAATCTTGCTTCAAACTGCTCTGTGGTTTCCATGTTTAGTCCCTCTTTATTGGTTCATTTAAGGGGCGGTTATTCCCCTGCCAACAAACAATAGCACAATCGCGGAACCGTGCAACAATTAAATATACATGATGATATTTTAGCGGAGAGGAAACCAAGCCATAACCATGCGGGTTATACTTTACCTATAGGGGAGAGAGAGACAAAGAGAACCAATTGAATGGTAGGCAATAGCCCCACGGCAGCCATCCCGTCCCACAAAAACCCAATCCCCGGCTTACATAGTGGCAATGGTCTTATTGGTATCGCTCCCCCAATTGCATGACGGGATATCATGGGGCGTTTACCCATTGACGGGGCTTAGGGTTTGCGGTTCACTTAATAAGTAAGGAACAACCGCGAATTGTGCGCGGAAAAAAGAACAGAAGGCGAACGGGGCACCCCCAAAGCCCGCTTTCCTCAGCCTAGTCATCCATCCCCCACAATAGAAATTTATAAAATGTACTTTTTGGCTTGTTTCCTGTATATTTTTTTTAAGGAGAACTGAGATGAAGCCCCCCCGTAAGAAGAAAGGTGCTAAGAACAAGGTTTCTTATGACATGAAGAAGGTCATGAGGGACGATCTTAGTCCGAAGGCAGTAGATAGATTAAGGGCCATCATATCTGACCCGGAGAGTGCGGGTACGTCTTTAATGAAGGCTTTAGAGTTGGTATTGGCTTATGGGCATGGGAAGCCTCAGTCACAGCAGATGGTAGGGATTGAGACTGGGCCTACGTTAAGCAAGTTGATGGTGCGGTTTATGGCTCCGGGTGAGGACTTGAAAACGGTAAAGAAGGCGAATGACAAGGTAATTGAACACTTAGACCCGGATAATAAGAAAAGAAACGCCATTAACTGAAAAATTTTTTTGAAGTGAGGGGATATGAGAAGGATATTCAAGGACGTTTTGAGTGCGGAGGAGGCTAGGGACTTAGCTACGCCTGTTTCTTATTTGAGTTTTGACGATCCGAGGTTGGTTCGTATACTTAATATCGTTAAGGGGATTGCCCCGGTGAGCCTTGAGGAGCCTTCTTACGTCAGGATTGAGCAGAGGAAGGACAAATGCGATTGGCACACGGACGATGCTAAACATATGTCGTGGTGTAGATACTCTGCTGGCATGCTTTTAACGCCTCCGCATCTATTCAGCGGTGGTGGATTGTACTTTGATGGTGACACTGAGCCGACTTTCCACTATCGTGACTTGATTGTTTATGATAACAGCCCAGAAAACAGCCACCGTGTAGCGAAGAACTCTGGTGGCCGAAGGGTTTTGTTAATGTTTATGGGGGAACTATGACGGACGATGTAGCTACATTAACTGTCCCTTATGCACCTCGTCCTTTACAAATGGCGTTGCATCAAGACCCAACAAGGTTTAAAGTCCTTGTCTGCCATAGACGGTTTGGTAAGACTGTCTGGGCTATTAATCAGTCTATCGCCCGCGCTATTGAAGCGTATTCACAAGAACTCAAGAATCCAAGGGTTGCGTACATTGCCCCGTTGCTCAAACAAGCTCGTACCGTGGCGTGGGACTACGCCAAAGAGTATCTGTCAACCATGCCCGGATTCAAGCCAAACGAAGGAAATCTCCATATCGACTTTCTTGGTGGTTGCCGCCTCAATCTATACGGTAGCGATAATCCTGATGCTGCTCGTGGCATATACCTAGATGACGTTGTTATGGATGAGTATGCTCAGATGTCACCGAAGATGTGGTCTGAGATTATCCGTCCAGCATTGAGTGATCGCAAGGGTACTGCGAGTTTCATTGGTACGCCTAAAGGGAAAAACAACTTCTTTGACCTGTACCAACGTGCGATTACGGACGACACAGGGCAGTGGGCCGGATATATCTATAAGGCTTCGGAGACAGGTTACGTTGATCTTGGGGAGTTAGCCTTCGCCAAGAACGATATGTCGGAGGAAGAATACGCACAGGAGTATGAATGTTCTTGGGAAGCCGCAATTCGCGGGGCTTACTTCGGTAAGATCATGGAGAGCATTACCAAGAAGAACCAGATTACCTCAGTTCCATATGAAGCGTCCCTCCCCGTCATTACGGCATGGGATTTGGGCATTGACGACATGACGGCCATTTGGTTCTGTCAGCTAGTCGGAAAAGAAATCCGCTTGATAGATTACTACGAAGGTTCGGGTGTGGGGTTGAACCACTACGTCCAAGTCCTGAGAGAGCGTGACTATACCTACGGCGACCACTATCTACCCCATGATGTCAGGGTTAAGGAAATGTCATCCGGCAGATCACGGCTAGATGTCCTGAGATCTCTTGGCTTGACCCAAGTTAGGGTTGTGCCGAAGATACCTGTTGAGGACGGGATTAACGCCGTCAGGACTATTCTGCCCCGGTGCTGGTTCGATGAGAAGAACTGTAACCGTGGCGTTGAAGCCTTGCGCCAGTACAGAACAGACTATGACGACAGGACGCAGACATTCAGGAACAGGCCGCTTCACGACTGGACATCACATCCCTGTGACGCTTTTCGGTATCTAGCGACATCCTTACACGATCCTATCGACCCGAATACAATCCCCCGCTTTGCTCAACAGGACTATGACGTATTTAATCCGATGGGCAACGACAATACGATTGCTGGCGGTAACGATTGGTCGCCGTGGTGATTAGACCGATGACCGTAGAGGATATCCCCCGGCTGATCGAGATGGGCAGAGACTTCCACAAGGAGTCAGACCAGTACAATCTTTATTCGTTCTGCGAGGAAAAGCTATGGGATATGGGTATCGCGGCCTTGGAGGAGAGCCATCAGATGTGCATTGTCCACGACAGGAACGGCGTAGACGGTATGCTTTATGGGTTTGCGTATGAGCAATTCTTCTCAAGGGATATGTCGGCTAGTGAGGTATTCGTCTTTGTCAGCCAAGACGCTAGGGGTGCGCTGATAGGAAAGCGGCTTATCAAGGCTTTTGAGCTATGGGCAGCGAGTTTGGGGGTTAAGGAAATGAGGGTTGGCGTGTCTGCGGGGATCACTACTGAGAGGACGGTTGGCTTTTATGAAAAATTGGGGTACGATTATAATTCAACAATGTTGAAAAAGGTACTGTAATAATTTAAAGTATTCCTTTACATATGTAATTCACAGGAGAATATCATTATGGGCGGCCTATTCGGCGGCGCACCCGCCGCACCAGCACCATTACCCGATCCTGTATTGCCTCAAAAGAGCGATGCAGACATTCAAGCATCTCGCACCAATGAGCGCAAGCGGCGTTTGGCTTCATCTGGTCGAGCCTCTACGATCCTCACAAGCGGTACAGGCGTGACGGATGATTCCACTTCCACCAAAAAAACGTTGTTGGGTTAGTCATGGGCGGTCTTTTTGGGGCAATGATGGCAAATAAGCTAATGGATGGTGGAACTCCTGCCGTAGCCAAACTAGCAAAGTTCTCTCCGGCGAGCTTAATCGCTGACGAACTTTCATCTAAAAAGAAAAAGAAACTCGCAGAAGAATCCACACAGGAAAGCGGTAAATCGCTTTTGGGCAGTTAGTCATGGGCGGGATTTTTAGCGCACCGAAACCAAGGCCAGCACCTGTTGCTGAAGTGCCTAGCGCAGTGCCTTCCGCAATCACTGGCGGGACTTTACGCTCACAGAAGAAGAGGCGTCCACGGGGGACATCTTTAATTGGGGCGACTGGCGATACGAGTACTGCGCCGACAGAAAAGAAAACCTTGCTTGGTGGTTAATCAATGGTAATGAAGCGGAACAGTAACGAACAGTTCGTCAGGAACATGGCCCTGATGCACGATACACGCGATTACAAATAGGATTACACGATGAAGCCACAACAATATGTAGCTAGACTTGAAACGCTAGAAGGCGACAGACGCAACTGGGACGACCATTGGCAAGAGATTGCAGAGGTTGTCTTCCCGCGCCGCGCTGACTTCACGCAAGATGTGACAAAAGGCGAGCGAAAGACTGTCCGTGTTGTTGATTCGACTGCGGTACTCGCAAACGAACTTCTAGGTGCTGGCCTACACGGGATGCTGACGAACCCTTCATCTAAGTGGTTCAAGCTGCGCCTAAGTTCTTTGGAGTTAATGGAAGATGAGGAGGTAAGAGCATGGCTGGAAGAAGTCGAGCGGAGGATTTATATCGCGCTAAACTCCCCACGGGCCAACTTCTCCTCACACATCCACGAGCTATACCTAGATATGACGGCGTTTGGTACGGGTGTAATGTTCGTTGGGGAAGACCCCAAGACGGGCGATCTTACGTTCTCCACCAAACATCTAAAGGAATGTTATCTCGCAGAGGATAACCAAGGCTTTGTCGATACAGTCTATCGCATCTTTGAGTTCACTGCGCGTCAGATCATCCAGCGGTGGGGCATTGAGAAAGCGTCTAGGGCGGTCAAGGCATCGTTCGATAAGGGTGAGTTCGACAAGAAGTTCGACATCCTCCATGCGGTGCAGCCTCGTACAGACTTTATCCACGGGTCAATGGCTCGTGAGGATATGCCTGTAGCCTCTGTTTACCTTCTCAAAGCAGAAGAACATATCCTAGAAGATGGTGGCTTTGAAGAAATGCCTTGGGTTGCTCCGCGTTGGACAAAGGTTTCCGGCGAAACGTATGGCCGTGGCCCCGGTGTTTCCACACTCCCTGATGTGAAGATGCTTCAAGAAATGGCGAAGACTGTCATTAAAGCAGCACAGAAGGTTGTTGATCCTCCGTTGCTCGTACCTGATGACGGCGCATTGAATCCTGTACGGACAGTCCCCGGTGGGTTGAACTTTAGACGCTCTGGCTCCGATCCGATTACTCCGCTGCAAACAGGTGGTAGGATTGACATTGGCCTTGAGATTATGAACGACACGCGCCAGCGTATCCGCTCCGGGTTCTTCATTGACCAACTGCAAATGCAACAAGGCCCGCAGATGACGGCTACCGAAGTCTTGCAGCGTCAGGAAGAAAAGCTACGTCTGATGGGGCCGATCCTTGGTCGCCTACAGTCTGAATTACTTGGCCCGTTGGTCGAGCGCGTCTTTGGTATCATGCAACGGCGTGGGAAGTTCCCGCCCGCACCTGAAATCCTCGCTGATGCTGAGTACGACATCGAATATGTATCGCCTCTCGCAAGAGCGCAACGCCAAGCTGATGCTGGTGGACTGCTCCGTGTGTTCGAGATTGGTTCTCCCATTCTCCAAATGCAGCCTGAAAGCGCACAGATCGTAAACGGAGAAGAAGCTATCCGTTGGCTTGCCGATATGTTTGGTGTGCCGAATAGCCTGATTAAAACTGCGGAGCAGATGCAAGCACTCAAGCAAGCGCAAGCAGAAGCACAGCAGCAACAGCAACAGATGGAACAACTGCAACAGGGGTTAGCCGCCGCCCAACAGGGGGCTGACGTTGCACAAACCGTAGGAGGCATTGAATAGTGGCGAAAGCAGACCAGAGACAAACAGACTATGAGATTGTTTTCGGGTCGAATGAGGGAAAGCGCGTACTACATGACATCATAGCGAACTCGTTTGTCCTAGACACAACCTTTGACGAGAACACAACCTCACTTGCCTTCAATGAAGGTATGAGAAATGGTGCATTGAGGATTCTTACTATGCTGCACTACAAGCCAAACGACTTTTTAACCATCCCAGAAGGAGTAGAAGAAAATGAGTATTAGCGAAGAAATACCCGGAGATGTGGAACCGGGACTCCCAGAAGAAGTCACAAGCTCAAACACGACTCCGCCGGGTGGCGATTGGAAAGCCGACTTGCCCGAAGAACTCAGGACAGACCCCAACATCGACAAGTACACCTCGTTTGAAGGACTTGCCAAAGGCCACCTGAACGCCATCTCCCATCTTGGGAAGGACAAGCTCATTAAGCCTAATTCAGATGATGAATGGAACTCATTTTATAATGAAATGGGACGGCCAGAAGAGGCGAAGGGTTACGAGTTTGACCCCATCGAAACCCCTGACGGCTTCGAGATCAACGATGATATGGTCAATAACTTCCGCGATGCAGCCCACGGCGCGGGTCTTTCTACGGATCAGGCCAAGAAACTGTATGATTGGTATGTGTCCAACGATGCGGCACAGTTCGAGACTGGCCAAACGAATACCCAGAACGCAGTACACGACTCTGAAACAACGATGCGGAAAGAGTGGGGTAACGCCTACGAGCAGAACATGGATCAGGCTATGCGGGCTGTTCGTGAGTTTGGCGGTGACGAGATCGTTGAATTGCTTGACTCTACTGGCCTTGGCAACAATGCCGATGTCATCAAGACCTTTGCTCGTATCGGGCAGAAGATGATGGGTGACACACAGTTAGAAGGCAGCGCAAACGCAGTTAAGACCCCGGCACAGCTTAAAGAACGCATTGCCTCAATCCAGAATAACCCCGGTTTCTATGACGCAGAGAATCTTGAACGCCCCGGCATGGTGCGTGAGATGAAGACGTTGATGGAAGAATTGCACGGGAATCAGGTCGTTGGGGGGGCATCTGTTGGATAAAGAAGAAATCAGACTGCGCATCATCGAGTCCGTTGCTAGACATTGTTCGTCTAGCGAGTGGAATGATATTGACAAAATGATTAACAAGGTTAGAATAATCTCAGACTACGTTTCGGATGCTAGAACTGCCCCGGCTTTGAGAATTTCGGCAGATCGACAACCTCTGAAACTTGGCAAGTCCAAGATACCGACTCCCTAGGTCGCCTTGGCATCCTTCCCCACTAGGCTAGGCCGGGAAACCGATACCCTAAACCACTGGGTTCATAACTTGGTTTAACTTACATGGAGGGACGATAATGTCCACTCAGATCACTACCGCATTTGTTGAGCAGTACTCTGCCAATGTGATGCACTTGGCTCAACAGAAAGGTTCCCGTTTGCGCGGTGCCGTTGATGTCGAAACTGTAACTGGTAAAAATGCTTTCTTTGAACAAATCGGTGCTGTCGCCGCTCGTAAGCGTCCGACTCGTCACGCTGATACTCCCCAGATGGATACGCCTCATGCTCGTAGGCGCGTTTCTTTGGTGGATTATGATTGGGCCGACCTGATTGACAACGAAGATCGCGTTCGGATGCTCATTGATCCGACTTCACCTTATGTCACCGCCGCGTCTAATGCGATGGGCCGTGCCATTGACACTGCAATTATTGAAGCTGCTACTGGCACTGCCTACACGGGCGTGTCCGGGTCTACTTCGACAGTGTTCGATACGTCCATGACGGTTGATGTTCAGGTTGGCATTGCGCCAGCCGCCGACACTGGCCTGAATATCGGGAAACTTCGTGCAGCCAAGGAAAACTTGGATTCCAACGAATCAGACCCCGATCAGCCTCGCTACTGTATCTTGAACGCAAAGCAGCTTAATAACCTGTTGGCCGAAACTGAAATTACCAGTTCCGACTACAATACGGTTAAAGCTCTTGTTCAGGGTCAGGTTAACGAGTTCTTGGGCTTTCAGTTCCTTCGTACTCAGTTGATTGAGAACGATGCGAACGCGGACAACAAGGTGCTTTACTTTGCAAAGTCTGGGATCAAACTGGCTATTGGGGCCAATCCTGTCGCACGTATTTCAGAACGCGCCGACAAGAATCACGCTACCCAAGTGTTTTATTCTATGTGTGTCGGTGCGACCCGCATGGAAGAAGTACAGGTCGGTTACATTGAATGTGATCCCTCTTAGGTCATAAAGGAGAATAGATTATGGCTACTGTATACTCAGAGCAAAAAACTAAATGGGATCAAAATACTCCCAAGGACTTAATTAAGCCGAATGAACACGCTGGTCGTGTCCGGGTTAGTTATGCCCAGTATGAGGCTTCTGCTGTTGCCTCTGGTACTGTTATCGAGATGTTCAATCTCCCCAACGGTGCGCGTATCCTATCAGGCGAATGTACCTACGATGCCTTGGACACCTCGTCCACGTTGTCTGTCGGTCACGCGGCCTACACTTCCAGCGCAGATGCTGCTGTAGCACTTGACGTTGATGAGTGGAAAGCTGCTGCCGCGTCTACCACTGCACAGTCTGTCGCTGTTGCTGCCACGATTGCTCTTGGCAAAAATGGCGTAGTCGATGCCAACGAAGAAGGTATCCCCGTAACGGTTGTTACTGGTGGTGCAACACTTTCTGGCACGATTGAACTCAAAATGTTGTGGGTTCTTGACTGATTAAGTCGAAACTTGGGAGGGGCTTCGGCCTCTCCCAATCCTTTCTGTAGGAGTGGCTTATGGCCTCAGAAGTACAAATCTGCAACCTAGCTCTTGCCAAGGTCGGTGAGGAGCAAATCACTTCACTCGGAGAAGATAGCAAAGTCGCAAGGCTTTGTAATTTAGTTTATGAACCACAACGGGACGCTGTTCTAAGAGCGCATCCGTGGAACTTTGCAGTGTATAGGGAAAATCTCGCCCTAGATACGACTGCACCAGCATATGAGTATTCTTCGCGGTTCGCTTTGCCGAACGATTTTTTGAGGTTGCTCGGAACCAATATGCTTGACACATCTGAATTTGTCATCGAAAGCGGGTATATCCTCTGCGATGAAAGTTCATTGATCGCGAAGTTTATTAAACGTGTCACAGATGCCAACCAGTTTGATTGGCTATTTATCGAATGTCTCTCAGCGAAGATTGCCGCAGAACTAGCGATTGCGATTGCCGACAATCGTGCGCTGTCTGTTGACCTGTTCAATCTTTACAAAGTGAAACTTGCGGAAGCCCGTAGCACAGATGCACAGGAAGGCACACCGCAGAACTTGATTGCCGACACATGGTTAAACGCAAGGCAGTCAGCAGTAGGGACGGGATCCTAGAGTGCCTGTAGAGGCCCACCCATTAACGAACTTCACCGCTGGCGAACTGACACCACTGCTTGAAGCACGTACCGACTTGGCTCAGTACTCTAACGGGTGCAGGGCAGTCCAGAACTTCCTCATCCATCCACAGGGCGGGATATATCGCCGTGGTGGCTCTGAGTATATCGCGTCAGTGAAGACTGCGAGTAAGAAGGTCAGGCTATACCCATTTGAGTTCTCGACCACCCAAGCCTATATGCTGGAGTTTGGAGAGAACTATATCCGGTTTTACAAAGACCAAGCACAGATTGAGACAGGTTCCCCCTCTGCCCCGGTAGAAGTCACCACGACATATTCGGAATCAGAACTATTCGAGTTAGAGTTTGCTCAGTCTGCCGACATTCTGTTTATCTCCCACCACAACCATGCTCCGGCGGAACTCTCTAGGACATCACATACGGCGTGGACGTTAGCAGACACCGCGTTTACTGACGGCCCTTACCTAGACGAGAACATTGAGGCAACGACCTTCACCCCTTCTGGGACGACAGGTAGTGTAAACATCACTGCCTCTGCCCTGACAGGGGTTAATGGCGGAACAGGGTTTGTAGCAAATGATGTCGGACGTTACATTAGGATTGGTCATATCGCTGCGGCTTGGGCTGCGACAACTGCGTATTCTCTTGGTGATATTGTCCGTAACTCAGATAATGTCTACGAGTGTATCCGTGCGGGTACGTCAGGTGCAGTGGCAGAAGCACCGACCTCAGAAGGCTTCGAGATTGCGGATGGTACGGCAACATGGAAGTTCACCGCTGACGGCGGCATCCAGTGGGGTTATGCTAAAATAAATACGATCACCTCTACCACGATTGTTGCCTGTACTGTCGTTAAGGACTTCGGCGGTACGAGCGGAGAAACATCGTGGAGACTTGGTGCTTGGTATCTGACATCTTACCCAAGGTGTGTGGCCTTTTACGAACAACGCCTTATATATGCTGGCTCTACGCAGAACCCGCAAACGGTTTGGGGCAGTAAGAGCGGAGACTATCGCGCTCACTCTCCCGGCACACTTGCTGACGATGCGATTATCTACACTCTAGCTACAGATCAAGTTAATGCAATCTACTGGCTCTCCCCCGGCAAGGTCTTAGCTGTCGGAACGGCGGGCGGTGAATTTAAGATCAGCGCGTCTGCCGCAGAAGAAGCCTTAACGCCGACAAACGTCAGGGTGGTTCGGGAAACAAACTACGGGTCATCCTACCAAATGCCGATCAGACTTGCGGGCGTGGTTCTCTTTATGCAGAGAGCCGGGAGGAAGCTGCGTGAGTTCGTCTACCAGTTTGAGTCTGATGCGTATGTCAGTCCTGATTTAACCTTACTCGCAGAGCATATCACTCAGACGGGCATTACACAGATTGCTTACCAGCAAGAGCCTGACTCTATCGTGTGGTGTGTGCGTACAGACGGACTACTCGCAGCATTTACATACCAGCGCGACCAGAAGGTTCTGGCGTGGCATAGACATACGCTAGGCGGGACGAGTAACGCCGCAGGACTAGACGCAAAGGTGGAATCCGTAGCTACGATCAACGGCACAGGCCGTGACGAAGTGTGGGTTAGCGTCCAAAGATACGTCAACGGGGCCACAGTACGCTTTATTGAGATCATCACACCGGGACTACTCGACACAGAGACACAGGAAGAATCCTTCTATGTGGATAGTGGATTGTCTCTCAACACGCCGAAGACCATCACGGGCGCGACAGTTGCGAACCCGGTAGTGCTAAGTTCTACTGGACATACTTTCACTGATGGCGACCTTGTAGACTTCCGTGGCGTTTACGGCATGACGGAACTAAACGGCAACAGATACAGGGTTATCGAATCACAGACCAACACATTTGAGATCATGTCTCAGTTCAGCAGTCACGTTTCCGGGGCGACAAAGGCCAATCCTTGCGTCATTACGGCAACCGGGCACGGGTTCTCAACAGGGGATGACGTTGGGTTCTTGAGCGTGGGCGGGATGACCAACCTCAATGGGAATGGCTACACAGTTACAAAGATTGACGCTGACAGCTTCTCTATCGGGGTGGATAGCTCCGCATACGGGACGTACACAAGCGGCGGGACTGCTAGTTTAAACACCAACGGGGCAGCGTTTACCGCGTATATCTCTGATGGCACTGCACGAGTAGCGACAACGGCTATATCGGGTCTTTCTCACCTAGAGGGACAGTCAGTAGACATCTTAGCGAATGGCGCGGTGCAAGCCTCTAAGACGGTGGCTAGTGGGGCGATTACGTTAGACACAGCGGCATCCATCGTCCATGTCGGCCTTGGGTACTCAAGCATCATGGAAACGCAGCGTATAGACGTTGCCTCCAAGCTAGGTACGGTTCAGGGGAAGATCAAACGCATCCATGAAGTAGTGCTTCGGTTGTACCGCTCACTTGGCCTTGAAATTGGTAGGGTTGATGGTAATATCGACACAATTTCATTCAGAGATAGTTCAGACCCGATGGATTCAGCCCCGGCTTTATTTTCTGGGGATAAGAGAGTAGACTTCTCAGAAGGTTACTCACGTAACGGAACGATATACTTGCGACAGACCCAACCTCTACCGTTGAGCGTTAGTGGGATTTTCGCACACTTGAAGGTGAATGGCTAATGTGGATGGCAATAGCAATGGCCGTGTCAGCGGTTGTATCGGGGTTAGCAGCCAACCAAGCTGGTAAGGCGAACCAAGCAGTAGCAAACGCTAACGCTGCGTTGATGGACGCGAAGGCGAAGTCGGAGAAAAGACACGCCGACTTCAAAGCCAACATAAAACGCGACAAGGGAAAGCGCGAAAAAGGTCGTGGAATGGCGACCTTTGCTAAATCAGGGGTTACAGTCGAGGGAACTCCGATTGAAGTGCTTGGCGAGATGGCGCAAGATATTGAGTTCGGAGCGCAACTTGAAATTTATGAGGGCGAAGTAAAAGCAAAAGAAGCGAAAGACAAAGCAAATATGTTCCGGTTTGAAGGTAAGGTTGCACGGCAGAAGGGCAAGACCGCTCTTACCGCTAGTATCCTTGGCGCGGGTGCGTCTATGGCTGGTGCTGCTGGCAAGGCCGGGATGTTTAAAAGCAGCGCACCAGTATACAATACCACTGCTTCTGGCTCGATGAGTTACGGTACAAACCAGACGTACTTCTCCGGCGGGAACACAAGCGGGCTATAGCCTTTTTAGTAGGATGGAATTATGGGTAGAATAAAAATACATACAGCGGATGATTCACCGGGAGCGGTGGCGAACCCCGCGCTGTCTAAAGTGAAGTTTACCGCTGACGACTTCGGTGGTGGACTCTCGAAACCAATTGAGCAATTCGGGGAGATGATGCAGAAGTCGAAAGACTTTAAGGATAAAACTTGGGCCAACAAGCAACTGGCGCAATTCGACCAAGACATGATTGCCGATGTAAAGCAACTCGAATTGTCTGTCGAAGCAGACGGAGAGGGCCACACCCAAAATATAAAAGACCACACTGCTTGGAAGACGAAGGAAATACTGGACGCGGCTCCGACACCGGAGATACGCGCACTGTTGGAGGCAAGGCTATCCAGAGCCACTACGCAGCATATTGCAACCGCAACCGCTGTCCAATCAAAAATGTTTGGCATGAGTGTCGCCAAGACTTCTAAAGAAACAAACGACCAAAGGGCCAACAATGTTCGAGCGAACCCTGATACTTGGGAAGAGACAAGGGACAATGTTACTATAGACGTTGACGTTCTTGGTCTTGACGCTAGACGGGCAGAGGCATTAATCAAGGACAATCTTGCCGTAGTTGACTACAACGGCGCATTGGGTGAAATCAATGCAGCAGAAAGAGAAGAAGACATTGACGATCTTATCGCTGAAATGGGCGAAAAGGACAACATCTTTTCAAAGCGTCTAGGTGCGAAGGACTTTGGCTCACTATACATCCACGCGCAGAATAAAAGACTTTCGATCATCTCCAAAGCATCTGCCGATGAACAAAATGCAAAAGCAAATGTCGCTGTTGGGTTACTCAATGAATACGCCAGAGTCAAGAACGGAGTCCTTGCCGGGGAACTCCCCGAATCCGATCTAGATGCCTTCAAGACAATAGTTGACGCTATGGGGGAATCAAGAACCACTGCTACTGTCTTGCAAGGGATAGGGGCGACTAAAAGAAGTTTGATAGTCCAAAATGGGACAGGAGCGAAACAGGCCGCGAAAGATGCAGCAAGGGTAGAACGTGCTTTCGAGGTTATCGATGCAGCACAGGAAGCAAAGAATGGTGGGCTTGAGAGAAGCGAATTAGAGGAGATGCTTGCGGAGGGCTACTTTAAAACAAAACGTGGGGATTCGGAATATAAGGAAATTCTTAGGGGGATAGACACCTACGACAAATTACAAAAGGCTATCGAAAAGAACGACACCAAGGAAGTCACCCGGCTAACAAAGATCGCCAACAAGTTCGATGAGAAGGCTGCGGAGACTGAGCTAGATTTCCAACGGTTCCAGATGATCCGTGACGCTTCTGTGGGGGACAAGACCATAGAGGAATTGACGGCGAATAAAGCATTACTTGGCCCAAGGGGATACGACAGAGCGTTGAAGGCTAGACAAAAGTTTGACCTTCTTACAGAAAAGGAAAAAGAAAAGGCTCAGAAGATTAAGGACGCATGGGTTCTAGTCGATGTTTTTGAAGCAATAAGAGAAGCCACCACCGAAGAAGAATTGGAAGAAATTAAGGATCAGGCCAAACAGCTTAGAGACAACGGACGGATTACGCCGGGGGGATACGACTCTGTAAACGCCAAACTCGCTGCCCCGTTCCGAAGGGCGTTTGCGAGAAGGAGATCATTTGAGACATTCTCAAGGGCGTTTGTAGACGAAAAGTTTTCTGTCGTGATTAGCGATTTGGGCGCAAATGAGAAAGCTCACTACGATGAATGGTTCGGTATTCAGTCTAAAATCATACAAGAAACTGCCGCACAAGAGATGGAGAATGAGCCGGACATCAGAAAACGCGCACACATAGCTGAGAAGTCACTACAGGCTACCGTGGATATTATGAAGAAGGTCGGTGGCATCCCTCGTTCTATATCACAAGGGATCAAAAAGGGGCTATCCCCCGGCGCACAACCAGAACAGGCTATTGCTTCTGCCGACATGATCGCACGGATTAGGAAGGCGCATCCCGGTTTCGCTGGAGAGTTCTCGTCATCTGAGTTCTCGTTGGGTATGGGCATTAATGTCCTGATAAGCAACGGCATGAACCCAAAGACAGCATACGAACAAGAGATTAAAAACCGTCAAGCGGAAGGCGAGGTTGGTAGGGACATACGGAAAAAGAATTGGTACACGGAACTATCAAAGGATAAGGGTACGAGAAGCGACAAGGGCAACAATATCCTACATAAATGGTTGTATGCTGCTGCCAAAGAAATAAACGACACAGAGGACGACCCAAGATGGGCCGATGCCCTTGACGGCATAAAGCCTGAGAACCTTCCACCAGCCTTTGTCGCGGCCTTCCATGAGTTTGCAAGCAACCATTATGCAAATTCAGGCGGGACTGAAATGGCGAAGAAGGACGCAGGAAGGATCGCGTTGGCATGGATGAGCGGTACATGGGGAAAATCCTATTTCGGGAATCCCGATGGGAGACTTAGCCTTCGCCCACCAGAACTCATGTACGGAGTCCCCAATCTAACGCCGAAGGAAAATGCTGAATGGCAGAAGGAGCAGCTAATTAGCGATATGTCAAAGGGTAGCCCTATGTACGGGACAGGTTGGAAGCAAAGGGTACGGCTTATAACGCATCCGTCCCGCTCGAATGAAGGAAGGCCAACGTACATCATATCGGTCAGAGGCACAGATAATAAGATTCACACGCTTCCGATGCCGTGGTCGCCAAACTTTGATACATCGCCTCATAAGAAAAGACTATCGGCACTTCTAGAAAAGAGAAAACAAGAACACCGCGAAGGAAGAAAAAGCGCGGGCGAGAAATTGCAGGACGAAGCGGGCGCATTGTATAGGGGGCTTCGATAATGCCATTTTTAGATGAAAAAACGACAACGGGATCAGGAACGCCATCGAAGGCGTTTGTTCCATTGAACATCAATATGCCAGATCGCAACTTCTTTACAGAGGTTATACCCGATGCTTTCAGCATGGAGAACACCGTTGGGTCGCTATCGCACTATAACCGTCCGATTGGCGAGTGGGAGCAGAACTACGATTTTATCTCTGATATGCCGGAAGAACACGCCGAAGATTACATGGGTCGGTATTCTAAGGCCAACAACAGGGAAGACCTTATCCGTATAAGAGGCAACATTGAGAGGGAACTCGAAACAAGGCAGAGGCTCGAAGATGATGGCGCAGAAGGCTTCGTAGGGATGCTGGCGGCGGGCATACTAGACCCGATCAACCTTATCGGCTTCGGCGGGGCGGCCAAGGCTGCGTATTTCACAGGAAAGACTGCGCTAAGATTAACAGGGAGAACCGCTGCTGTTGCTGGTGGTAGTACTGTTATATCGGAAACTGCGCTGCAAAGCACACAATCTACGCGCACTCTATTGGAATCCTCGCTCAATATAGCCGGGGCGACAGTCCTTGGCGGGTTATTGGGTGGGTCTGTCGGAAGTTTGAAATACTTTAAACACGCAAAGAAGTCAGATGTTGAGAAGGCGATCCTTGGTGTAGAGCATGACATGAACGATGCCCCGCCAGTTCCGTCTGCCCCACGAGGCGGTGGAGCGCAAGCCGTTAAAGGGCTTCCCGGCGAGGCGTATGATGCCATCGAAGCATCCATTGAGGCCGATATTAAGTCTGGGAAGATAGTCGAAGGCCAAAGATTAGATATGTTCGCGGAAAGAGTCCGTGATGAACTCCTGCACAGGAAGTCGTTGAGAGCGGATACCCGCTATCTAAAGGCGGCAGCGGCGACAATTTTCCACCAAGACCCTACGGGGAGATTAACACAAAGTCCTGCCCTTGCGTCCAAGTCAGTAAGAGAAAAATTAGCAGAGATCGCAGTAGAGACTGCCGAGAACGAATTAGGTACGGCCTCTGTCGTCCCGGTGAGCAGACTTATCGAAGGGTGGCAAGCACCGCTCTACAATTCCTTGAAAAAGACTGATGACCTTTATGTCCAGTACGTTATCGGGAAGAACAAGGCATTTGGTTCTATCGCCAAGATCGCTCTACAGCGCGGCATGGGTATGCACAAGAATAAGATGACCTACAAGGAGTTTAGGGAAGCTGTCGGGATTTCTATGCGTAATGGTGACGAATCGGCAGACCCGCTTGTCGCCAACGCTGCGAAGATGTGGCGCAAAGATGTCTACGAACCCCTGAAAGAAGCAGCGATAGCAGAGGGTCTGCTTGGAAAAGATGTTTCGATAGAGACTGCGATTTCCTACCTGAATCGTGTCTATAGGAAAGACCTTATCAACGCGAATAGAACTCGTGCTGACGGTACTGGCTTTGTCGATCTCACTGTTAAGTGGCTTCAATCCAACCAGAAAGAGGCGGCTATACGCAATGAAAAATATGATTCTGAAATAGG